>Ga0070726_10000342_pt1 | contig 61834 bp, 48 predicted proteins | sample tdAd471_FD_67275 | JGI IMG/M metagenome (GOLD analysis project Ga0070726, IMG submission 67275) | Marine sediment microbial communities from the Atlantic coast under amendment with organic carbon and nitrate - tdAd47.1 | ecosystem: Environmental > Aquatic > Marine > Coastal > Sediment | place...
AAATGTTCCCCTCGCAAATCCTTCTCGCGACGCCCATGAGAGTTTTTCAACACCCTGCTAGGGCTCCGGGTCCACAACCCTCAACGTCATCGCGAAGCCCTTGGAGATCGTGAACTCCGAGCCGCGAACGTACAACGAATCGGTTCCAGCCAGGCCGTCGTCGCCGTCCTCGATCACCGTCGTCCCCTCCAACGAGTCGTTGGTGAGGCCGAAGGCGGAGTTTCGCCGCCAGGTCTTCACCTCCGGCGCCATGTCGACCGCTCGCCTCACCCGGTCGCTCTTCTGCAGGCGCACCAGTTCCGTCCGCACCGCTCCTGACGCGCCGTCCGTCCGCAGTTCCGTAAACTCCAACGAAATCGCATAGTGCGGCGCCTCGGGATTGCCGATACGGTGCAGGCGACGCAGCCTGCCTCTCAGCAGCGCTCCCTTCGGCGCGACCTCGTGGCCGTTGAACGTCGCGTTGCTCCGCAGCCGTGCCTCTACCAAGTCGCCCACCCGCGATCGCTCTGAACTGATCGATCCGATTAGCCGCACCGCCAACTCGGTGCCGGCGGGAATTTCCAGGGTTCTCGGAAGAGGCTTCGCTTGGTCTTCCAGCACGTCTTCCGTCACTTTGAAGGAGACGCCGGACACCGCGCCGAACTTGCGACAGTCATGAAACTCCGCCTCGTTCGTCTTGAGTGAGCCGTCCCATCCCGCCAACGTGTGCGTCGCCGATGTCGGCAGTACGAATCCTTCCTCGCCCACAGCCACCAGGCCGTACCGGATCTCCGTAGAAAGGGACTCTAGTCCCAGCTTCGGCGGCATGTCGACGCCTTGCATCGTGAGCCGGACCAGCCGTAGCCCATCCTTCAGCGCCCAGAACGAGCCCTCATATCCCACCACGGCCGACCCCCCGGACGTGCCCACGCTGTAGCCGCTGTTCATCTGGGCGATCCGGTAGTCGTACCGCAACAATTCGCGCCCTTTCTCGTCCTGTTCCTCTCCGGCGTACCGTATGCGCCCGTTTTCGTTCACAAACAGCGCCTTCGCAAAGGAAGAGAATGAACCGCTCGCCGTCACTCCGAAACCGATCAACTCCGAGAGTGGTACGGGTTTGAACTCGGCTCCCGGCCAGGAATAGATCTCCTTCCCGTCGACGACGGCGACTTCGAGTCGAACCGTGTCGGAAAAGTCGTCCTGTACCCGAAACTGCCGCTCCTTGGAGTCGCGGCGAGCCATCAGCTTCTCAATCTTCGCTCGGGATTCCGTGTTGAGCTGCGTTCGGCGGACCGTCTGCCCGCACAAGTAGTCGGGTACCGCCTCCACTCCGCGCGCGGCGCTCCGCGTAATCTGCATCAGCGCCGTGACTTCCGGCGCCAGCGTCGGCTGAGGGAGGAGCGACTGCCCCAGGACGGCGACGGACGTGCTGATCCCGACGACGACGGCGAGGCTACAGATTCCGACTCTCATTTCGCTCGGGCTCCGGCCGCAGTATATCGGCTCATCCAAACAAAGCAATGCCGGAGCCCGTGAAGACGGAGTGTTTCGTCCTTGCTAACGAAACGTCTCTTCCGGCCGATGAGGACGGCATGGACGAATTCTGATGCCGAACAAACCAATTCCCACCAGCGATCGGACTCGAGACCAGCGTGGAATCGTATTGATCGTCTTAGCTGCCGCCGCAGCCGCCCTTCTCGGTGCGGCGGGCTTGGCTCTGGACCTCGGGCGCTTCTACGTGGTCAAAGCCGAACTCCAGAACTTCACCGATGCGTCGTCCATCTCGGCGGCGCACCAATTGGACGGCACCACCGCCGGACTGGCCGCCGCCGCGGACGAGGTAGCCGTCGATCCGAATCGTTGGGCATTTGGGACCCAGTCGGTCTCCAGCTACGTCGTCGAGTTCGCCTTGGCCGCCGACGGCCCGTTCGTCGCCGCACCCGGCGTGGCCGCGGGCTATCGCTATGTGCGTGTCACCGCAAGCGCCAGTCCCAACAACACCTTCGCCCGCATCCTGCCCGGAGTGGGCGCGACGACGCTGGTCCGGGCCTCTTCCGTCGCGGGCCAGGTCGCGGTCACCGGCTTGGGGGACGGAGTCTTGCCTTACTCGCCGGATGCCCACGACCCGCTGGACGTCACCGGCAACTACGGTTTCCTGCTCGGCCGACAGTACACCCTGCGCTGGGACAACCGGGTCGGCGGAAACGCCCCGCCCGATTCCTTCAAGACCAGCATCGACGGAGTCGAACTCGTCGGATGCGACGCGGACATGACGTCCGCCTCCTTCCAGCCCGGGGAGACGTCCAACAGCCAGCGAGGCTACATCGACTTAGCCGACCTGAATCCGCTCACCGGCGGCGGCGGCGCCGCGCTCATCAAGAACACCATCGCGTCGAAAGTCTCCTTTGAGAAACAGATCGTTCCGTTCCAGTACTGGGTCACTCCCGAACCGGGTGAGAAGCAGACCACCTTGCGCGCGCTACAAGACCGAGCGTCCGCCGACACCGACACGACCAGCACCCGTTTCTTCACCACCGCCCAAACCGCTGCCGGCGTACCGTCGGCGGAGGTGATGAAGTCGACCTACCGCGACGCAACGACCTATCGGGTCGGCGATCAGCGGCCGCCGGACGGCAATGGACGCCGCATTGTCACCGTACCGGTCAACGACCCCCAAGCCAGCGGTGTCGTCTTGGGGTTTGCCGGGTTCCTGCTGCCCACGACGCCTTGCGCCGAGGTCCGCGTGGGCAACAAAAAGTACTACCCCTGCTGTGGAGAGTACATCGGCCCCGTGACTCGCACGGGTCGCCCCTCGGCGGGATCCGGCGGATTGTTTGAAGTGGCTTTGGTGCGATGATGCGAAAGCCGATTCAGACCCACTCACGCCGCGGATCGTCCGTTCTGGAGCTAGCGGTGTGCCTGCCGCTGCTGGTCGCCTTGGCCAGCGGGGTCTTCACCTACGGCTATAGCTTCTACGTCTATCACGGGTTGCAACAGACGGTGCGCGGCGGTGCGCGGTACGGTTCCGTCGCCGATTTCGACGGGCCCGACGGATCCAATTTCACCGCCGCCGTCAAGAACGTGACGGTCTACGGAACGATCGATCCCGCCCAACAAGACAAGCCTCTGCTGCCCGGCTTGACGACGGGCCACGTCAACGTCACCTTCGTCGTTGACTCGGCCGGCCTCCCGACCGAAATTCGAGTCGAAGTCTTGGACTACTCCGTAAGCACCGTGTGGCAGAGCATGCGATTCCATCAGAAGCCGCGTTCGACATTTCCTTACCAGGGGCAGCTCATATGAAACCGAGAAATCCAGAACGCTCCAGAAATCCAAGACGCGGAGCGACCATGGTCGAGGCCGCCTTGGCGCTGACCTCCGCGTTGCTCATCTTGGCGGCGCTCATCCAGATGGGCGTGATCTTCATGGTCTATCAGGGCGTGAGCGAAAGGGCTCGCGTGGGCGTGCGCTATGCGACGACCGCTCCGGACGACGAAGCCGGCATCAAGAACGTCATCGTCTACGGCAACTCCGCCGGGACCGGTGCGGCCCTCTTTGGTCTGGCGCCGTCCGACGTCGTCATCGCGTCCTCCGGGCTCGACAACGAATCATCGATCGCCAAGATCACTGTCGATCTCACTTCCCGGATTACGCTCGTCGGATTTCTCGTGCCCGACGACACCGTTTTCAGCGTGGAAGCCGCGGCTCCGGTCGAACGCGCCCTGGAGTGAGAACCTGATCGGGCGCCTCCGGATGACGAGCCGACCGTTAGCTCGTCACAATGGCAGGACGTGTCCAGCGCATCCACGATTCGAGTCGGCGTGATCGGCTGCGGCCAGTTCATGAGCCGCCAGCACATTCCAACCATTCACCGCAGCGAGCATCTCCAACTCCAGCACCTTGTGACGCGCGACGCGGCAAAGGCGCAGAGAGTCGGAGCGCAGTACGGCGCCAAGAACGTCGGGACTCGCTGGGAGGACGTTATTGCCGACCCGGGCGTCGACGTCGTCGTTGTGGGCGTCGTCCCGGAACTGCATCCGGTCATCGCGAGAGCAAGCCTGGAGGCGGGCAAGCCGACTTACGTAGAGAAACCGCTCGCCTCGACCACCGCCGAGTGCCTGGCCATCCAGCGCCGCTCAGCGGAACTCGGCGTCGCTCTCGCCGTCGGTTTCAATCGGCGTTTCGCTCCGGCCGTCACGCTCGTGGCGGGGGCGCTTCGCGACGTTGAGGGACCGGTCACGCTGACCTACCGGATTAGCGACGACGACAGGATCCGCCCGCCCGAACAGCGCTGGAAACTCGGTTGCCGCTTGCAAATCGAAGTCGTCCATATCTTTGACCTCCTGTTCCATCTACTCCAGTCCGAACCCGTCTCGGTCTATGCCCGCGAGACCCGCTTCAACGACGCCCTGGTCGTGGTTGAATTCGCGGACGGCAGCCGCGCGTCCGTTCACTCTTCATCCTGGGGCAGCATGGCTCAGCCCAAGGAGCGTCTAGAGGCCGTCTTGGATCGAGGCGCTTTGGAGATGGAAGACTTTGTCGAGCTGCGCGGCTACGGAGCGGTGGACCTCCCGGACGCGACGCGCTTCCCCGGTCGCGCGTATGACGGCTGCGATAACGCGCACGTGTCCGCCTTTGGCAAGGACGGGCGATCGGCTCTGCTTGATTTGCGTCGGCGCTACAACCGAGCCTATGCGGATTCGGGCGTGTTGGCTGACTCCTCCGACCCGCAAGCCTGGGACCGCGCCCGGCAGTTGCTTGGCACTCCGCCGCCCCCGCAGATCAACTACTCGATGGACAAGGGCTGGGGCCGAGCCCTCGAAGACTTCTGTCTGGCCGTCGCCGACGGGCGGCCGATTAAGAACGCAACCGCGGTCGACGGGGTTCGGGCCACGGCTTGCGCTGAAGCCGCAAGGGTTTCCATCGATCAGGGAACCTCGGTCGAACTCGATCCAAATCAGTGGCTGCTGCCGGCCTGACCAATGCGACCGGGCGGCCGGTCCGTACTTTCTAGCCGCTCCCCTCCAGGAATCGGACAATCTCGTCCGCCCGCACGCCCCACGTATTCTGCTGCGAGTACTGGTAGCGTCTGAGGGCTTTCTCGGGAGAGTCTTCGGCGTGCGCTCGCAGCACTTGCTCATGGAACGCCGCGCGGCCGCTCGCACGATAGACGAGTCCGTCCTTGAACTTCCACTCCCGGATGCCGGGGATGTCGGTGGTGACGCAGGGAAGGCCGGCCGCAAGATAGTGCCAGAGTTTGTTCGGAGTCCGCCCCGGATTGTCGTCGTCGCTGCCGTAGGGAGCGATCCCGACGTCCGATTGCGCTAAGGCTCTCCGCAACTCGTCCCCTGCTAATACTCCCCTCCACTCCACACCGGGCAGCGCACGCAGGCGTTCCTTCGCTTCCGGCGTCGTCGGTCCGTACGCTGTGACTCGCAAACGCGGATCACTGGACAGTCGCTCCAAGATTTCAAACGAGGTCTTCTTCGTGCTCAGAAAATCGACCAGAGCGACGCGAATCACCTCTTCCTTCGCGAAGCGTCTGACTGGCGCTTCTGAGATCTCCGGGGCCCCCAGGCGAACCTCGACGCTCCTAGGATTCCATTGCGAGAGTCGATCGCGCAGGTAGGCGCAGGTAGCGATACAGGATCTTGCAAGACCTGCCACCGTCTTCTCGCTGCGCTCGAAATAGGAACGCACGGCCTCAGACCCGTAGTTGCGGATGTGATAGTCGTTGCAATAGTAGGAGACGTCGGCGAAATAGCTGAACAAGTGAGTCGCCGTGTGATCGAAGTTCAACACGAAGCGGGTTCGGAACTGTCGGGCGAGCTTCGGGAACAGCCATCGCTGGTACAACTCGTTCGCAAGCGGTAGGCGGTACCGACGCCGATGGTGCATCGGCCAGCTCGGGACCACCACCGTGAGATCCCTCGTCGCTTCAATCGTGCGCAAACCGGGGCGTCCGTAGCTGTTCGCCGCCACAAAAACGACCTTTCCCTTCTCCGCCAATGCATGTGCCAGTTGATGGCGCGCGCGCGGCGGCTCATCCCACGGGGTCCGGGTGTTGAGCAAGAAGACCTGGCTGTTTGGCGTACCCATCAGACTGCCTAGGCGGCTTCACTCCGGAACGACGCGGGCGGCAGCACCCGAGAGATCTCATCGGCTCGATAGCCGAAGCCGGGGCCCGCGATCGACGATAAATCGATCAACCCGTTTCGCCGGCGGTACAGACCCGGATGGATCGCCTGCTCTGGTCTCGAAGCCTCCGGGTAGAACTGCATGCTGTTCGTTTCCACGCCCCAATCACTGGCTCCATGAGCCGCCAAGAGAGCGTGAGAAACCTGAGCGAGCATCGGGTTGGTTAGGTCTTGCACCATCACGTGCATCTTGCGGATTCGCGACCATGCGAGCATCAGCAGCGCCCCGGTCTGTCCCTTGCAGGTCTTCAGCGCCGTTCCGGTCCAGCCCAGAAGGCGTCCTTGTTCCACGGCCCTCCAATCGTGCGCGCTCTCATCCAGTAAGACCGGGACTCGCTCTGCGATTGTCCGAACGTCGATACCTTCCGCTCCCAGGTCGCGCCCGAAGGGCTGCTCCACAAATTGCAGCATGCGCGCCGCTTCGGGCGCATCCGCTTCAAGCCGTTCCAAAACGGCAAGCACGTAGCCAACTTCTTTCACCATGCAGTTGAAGTCGGCGGCGAGATGCCGCACGCCCTCTTCGCTCGCCAGCTTGCCCACTTGAATCAATCGCGCGCAGTCCCAGTCGAAGTCCACGCCTCGCAGTTTCACCTTCAGCGCGTGCAGTCCGTCGGCGCGGATCCAATCGCGCAGGTGGGTTGGATATCCGTCCTTCGGTTCCTCGCCCGTCAATTGCGTTTCGTCCAGAGGGTCTTCAGCCGCAACTAGATGCCACGCCGTGATCGTTGTCGGTCTCCGCGCCTTGAGAAAATCCATCGGATAGGCGTTTGTCGTCGCCGTGCTTGGACCCATCAGCGAAGAGAGGTCCCGGTTCATGAACTCCGCCGTATACGTCGAATAAGTAGGGCGGCTATGGACCTGGCCGTAGGCGTCGTGGAGTGCAAGATCGAATGCCGACGAGCAGACGATCGCGGCAAGTTGTGGAATCGGGTTCCGCCCTGTGAGTTGCTCATTCGCTTCAGCGAGCGCCGCGGGCAGGACGTCCTGGTGGAAGGCGAGCCCGGTCTCTATCGGGTGCCCGTATTCCCGATGGCTGCTCCACGCATCGACGAGTCTCCGGCAGAATCGCAGCAAAACGTCGCGCCGAGTCGCATGGTCGATAGTCGCCGGCCAGGCCCATTCCACGCTCAGCGGCGTCTCGCCCCACCCGACCGCCGTCCGTCCACGCCGGTCTTCGACCGTCAGGCACGCGCGTAGAACCGTGATCGATTTCAGCGTTTCGCCCCCGAACCGCATCGGAGAGCGGGTCTCCAACGGGATCAGAAACGCGGCGGCTGCCCGGACTCTGACGTCCGTCTGCTTCAAGTGAGACGCCCTCGCTCGGCGACCGACGGCGCCCTCAACCTTGAGACCTCGCTCCGCCCCTTACCCTGCGCGCAATCTGTTGAGCATGCTCGTAGATTTCCGTATCTTCGGCGCACAGCTCCTCGACTCGCCGGCGGATCGCGGGGGTGACCGTCTTCTTCTGCTTCTCCACGGGCAGCGGGTTCCGGCGGTCATGACCCACTTCCAACTCGGCTCCCAGTAGGGTCTCCAGCTGATGCTGAAATTCGTCAAGTTGCTCGAGACACCCCACCGCATCCAACCGCTCTAGCGTGCTGATAGCGGCCTGAACACGATCTTCGCTCGACGAAAGCGCCGTCGCGTGTGTCAGCTTTCCCGAGAACGCGGTCGACGGACCGGCTTGCGCCACGTAGGTCTCCAAGTCGAGTTCGGTGGAGAAGTGACCGCCCGGCGAGTGGCGGTTGTAGAAGTACTCGGAGAACCATCGGCTCACCGGCTCTCGCAGCAGCGTGATGAACTTCCATTGGTCGCGGAACCGCTCGTGTGCCGCCTCGTTGAACGGAAAGTGTCCGCAAACGTAGCGTCCGCCGGGGGTCGACAGCATCAGCGGCACTTGGTCGTGACGATAATCCATGAGCGATTGTCCGGCCGCCTTTGCCGCCGCAAAGGAACCATGCGCGTGCATTCGCACCTGCTGGTCCGCCGCGTAGTGGCGGCTGAGTGCACGGTCAATCGTGGTCCCTCCGCACTTGGGGATGTGCAGGAAACAGATCCGGGGCGCGGACGCATTTTGGCCCGACTCGTCGCTTGCGTCGTCTTCGACCGGTGATTGGGGTTGTTCTGTTGAAGGCATTAGAGTGAGTCCGACTCTGCTGAAGCTCGTCTGCGGGTCGCCCGCCTCGGTTGGACTTACGACACTGAACCTCTGGCTCTCCTGCGATCCACCATCCCCAGAGCGTGTGCATAAATCTTTTTATCCCCCGCGCACAGCTCTTCGACTCGCCGGCGAATCTCGGGCGTGACCATCCGCTGCTGTTCCTCCGCCGGAAGCGGGTTCCGCCTCTCGTGGCCCACGTCCAGTTCCGCGCCCAGCAGCGCTTCCACGTCTCGCTTGAAGTCGTCCAGACGCTCCAGACACCCGACGACGTCCAACTTCTCGAGCGTCTCGATCGCGGCGTTCGCCGGATCTTTCCAAAACTGGAATCGAGACACGTCGGCCAGCATCCCCGAGTAGGCCTTTGAGCGCCGTGCCCGCGCGACATAGGTCGAAAGGTCCAGCTTGGTTCTGAGCCTGCCGGCCGTCTTATAGCGGTTGTAGAAGTACTGGGACAACCAGCGGCTGACCGGCTCGCGTAGGATCGTTATAAAGCGCCAGTCAGCTCGGAAGTTCTGGTGGGTCGCTCGGCAAAAGGGGATGTGCCCGGCGACATAACGGCAGCCCTCGGTCGACAACATGGAAGGCAACTGCTCGCGGCGATAGTCCATCAGCGGCGTTCCCGTCTCGCGCGCCGCCGCTACCGTTTCTCGTCCGCTCATCTTGATCTGCTCGTCCGCCGAATAGTGTTGCCGCAGCGCACGATGGATGGTCGTGCCGCCGCACTTCGGGATGTGCAGAAAGCAGATCCGAGGCGTCAACCGCCGTCCCCCCGACTCCGCATCCCCATGTTCACGAGGTCGCTCAAGATGACTACTAGACATGATGACTGGAACGCGCGGCGCCTAGGCTCGGCGGCCGACCAAGGACCTCTAGTTGTCCTTTGGCATCGGAATCGGCGCGAGCTGCTCGTGGTCCGTCATGCGCAGAACCCACAGCGCCGCCTCAAGCCACATCTTGCGAATCTCCGGTCGGTCCCACACTTCCTCGCGATGCCCCAGTACGTTGGTGAACACCCGCCCCTTGCCCCAATTGCGCGCCCACGCAATCGCGAAGTCTCCGTCCGTGCGGACGACGTTCGGGTGCTTCATGTCCACCGTCTTCGTGTCCAGTCGCATCAGGACGCGCACATTCCCGCGCGAGTAGCGGTCAAGCTGATAGATCTCGTCCGCAATCGTGAACCTCGGCCCCAAGTGCCGCGTTGCCGGGAAGCGGCGGTCGTCCACGATGATGTCGACCTCTTCGTTCCACGGGTGATTGACGAAAGCCCCGCCGGCCATCTCCACGTATTCCGGCCATGAAGCCCGAAACGAGTCCGTGCCCGCGTGCGCGACGAGCACCCCCTTGCCGTCCTCGCGCACCGCTTCCATAAAGTCGGCCTTCTGCTGGTCGCTGATCTCCGGGTCGCCCTGACCGTAGAACATCACCGCGTCGAACCAATCCAAGTTCTTGCGATTGCGCTTCAGCTCCTGCTTCGAAAGCAGCTCCCAGTCGGTGTGGAACCGCACCTCGAACGCGCCCGACTCCTCGCCCAGCTGCGCCATCGTCGCCATCGCCTTGGAGACCGAGTCGTGAGCCCAATCCGCAGCCCCGCCGAGGAACAGGATTCTCTTCTTGCGCGAGGCGTCCTGCGCCGTCATGGGAACTGCCGTTGCAAGCAGCAAGAGTGCGGCCAAGAGTCGTCGTTTCATGCCGCCCTAGGATATCTCAGACGCTAGAATGAGATTCCTATGCCGATATTCGAGTACCAGTGCGACGATTGCAGCGGAAGGTTTGAAGAGCTGGTGCTGTCGAGTCAAGCGACTTCCCCGAGCTGTCCGGCTTGCAGCAGCGACTCGGTCGCGAAGGTCTACTCGACCTTTGCCGCCAAGTCGTCCGGCCCCGATCCGTCCGCGGGCGGATTCTGCGAGCCCATGGCTTCCGCCGGCTGCGGTCGATGCGGTGATCCCGCCGGTTCCTGCAGCGTGAACTAGGCCGCGGGCTCAAGCTCCTAGCGCCCCGGCCGATCCGTCGGTTGAAACAAGCCCTTGTCAGGTTGGTTTAGCTTCCTGCATAATCCATTCACAACTGGAGCGAAACCGGCTCTGCCCCGGGATTCGTCTCACCAATGCCCGACGGCTGGACTAGGAGCGACGCATGACGATCGGCGACCGCAAATACGTCTCGATTCCCGGCGACGACGTGCATGAGCTGCCGCCGTTGTTGCTCAAGGACCCACGTGGTTCCGACTCGCTCCAAGACGTACTCGTCCGCGCCGAGACGATGATCGCCAACGATTGGCTGATTCACGATGAAGCCGGCAGCGATCCTGCCGGGCTCGCCGTCAATCTCGCCGAGCGCTACGGCCAGTTTCTCAACGATTGGACCTGGGGCGAATCGATTCTCGAATGGATTCGCCAATGCGAGACGACGTTCGAGGCCCGCCCCCGCTTGCGCGGACTGCTTCGCCCCGACGTCTGGCCCCACGCCGGCCGTTCGAGTTTCGTGACTCTGTTGGCCGACAAGGCGGTGCCCCATGAAGGCGTCGTGCTTGAGAACGCCATGGGACTGAGGCTGACCTTCAGGCAGCCGCCGCCCATCCAGTTCTTCTCCGACAAGTTCCTGTTCTTTTTGAACTCCTCCATCGCTTCCAACGCCTACCGTACTTGGGCCGACGTCTCGGGCGTGGAGGCCGCGTCCTTGCCGCCGGAACGCTTCCGGTTCTTCGTCTCGGGCACGGACATTCGCGAGGTCTAAGGTCGCCGTCAAGACTCTGCCGTGAGTCCCGATGCGGGCCGGAACGAAAGACCGCTTCTGCGCCCGACAACATCGATCGACTTGCCCCGCTACTCGAATGGCTGGGGCCGCTTCCGCCCCGCGCTAGGCGCGAATTCTTGAATCGACGAGGATCTCGGCCAGGCCGAATAGTCGTTCCATCTCTTGCAACAATTTGTGCGGGCTGAAGGGCTTTTCCACGTAACCGATGGCGCCGAGCGCCCGGCACTCGCGTTCCCGAGAGTTCGCCGGATCGGAGCTGATAATGACAACCGGGATATGTTCAGTTGCCGGCTGCGCTCGAATCGCCTTCGCCAACTCGATGCCGTCCATCCCCGGCATGTTGATGTCGCTCAGGACCAGGTTGATCTCTTGCTGATCCAGCCGCTCCAGCGCTTCTCTCCCGTCTCCCGCCTCAAAGCACTCACCCACCATCGGTCCGCAGGCTCGGACCTGCCTGAGGACGAAGCGCCGCATGGCCCAAGAGTCGTCGACGACGAGTACGTTCAGTTGCATGGTATTGGTCTGTATCCGTCGTAAGTCTCATCGGCGTGATTCGACGGGACTGTAGCGAAACTTGGGCTAAAGCGGTCGGGCGTGCGGGTCGATCAGCGATTGCAGAAGGTCATGCCTCCAGGGTTCACCACGGCCCCTCCGCAAGGGGCTCCCAAGTATCTGCTGTTTCGGCTGGGAGACGCACGGTTCGGCATCGACGTGATGCGGGTCCGTGAGATCGTGGCGATGCACCCGCTCACCGCCATTCCCAATGCGCCGCCGGCGCTGTGCGGCGTCATCAATCAGAGAGGGCGGGTAGTGCCCGTCGTGGATCTTCGCGTTCGGCTCGACATGTCGGCTCGCGAGTTTGACGCTCGAACCTGTTTGATTGTGGTCGAGTCCGACGACGACTTGTGCTCGGCGCTCGCCGTCGACGCCGTCTATGAAGTCGCTGAGATCACCCCCGACGAAATTGAGCCTACTCCTTCGGTTCGGGGGCAGCGGCCCCCCGCCTACATGCGAGGTGTGGCCAGAATCGACGACTCCGTCACCGTCGTTCTCGACGTCGAAGAGTTGTGGAGTCCCGCCGGAGGCGAGTTGCGGGCGGCGAGCGAGCATTTGGGGGATAGCTGACCAACTCCCGGCGTCCTCGCACGCCCGGCGCGGCTCACGCCCGATAGAGCGAAATGGCAGACTCAAGATCCAGGCCGCCGGAAGACCACATTCGTGACCGAGTCCAGGAGTTGGCTCTTGACCTGGTCCTGGGCGTCGGCCCGCTTGAGGAGCGGTTGGCCTCCTGGAGAACCTCCTTGGCCGAGGTCGTCGCTCTGTCGGAGGAGGCCGGGCTCACTGAACTGACTGAACGCGCCCGTCAGTTGGACCAGTCCCTTACGCAACCGGTTGCAGGCGATCCGCCGAATCTCGAGGTTGACGTTCAGTCGGGCGTCGCCGCTTTGCAGCGCATCCTCGAACTCCGACAGCGGACCGACGACGGGCCGGCAGCCGCCCCGTCTTTGCCTGGTACAGACGAGCACGAGCCTCTGTCGCTCGCCGACGACCCGGAAGCAGTCGGCGACTTCGTCATGGAGGCGCGGGAACATCTGGAGGTCATTGATCGCGGGTTGATCAAGCTCGAGGCCGAGCACGGTCCGATGGATCTGATCCACGACCTGTTCCGTCGATTCCACACCTTGAAGGGGTTGGCGGGTTTTCTCGAGCTGCCGCCCGTGCGCGACTTGGCGCATGCCGTTGAGGAACTCCTTTCCGCCGTGCGCGAATCCGCCGTCGATCTCTCGCCGGCGTTGACGGAATTGCTCTTTGAGGCTACGGACCAGCTTCGCCGCGATGTGGATGCGGTCGAGGCAGGGCTCCGCGCGCGGAGTCGCGCGACGCTGGGCGACCGAACCGACCTCATCGGGCGACTCTCGCGGCTGCCTTCCTGTGAGGCGGTTGAAGCCGCGGAGCACTCGGCCGATCCGGAAGAATCGCCGGCGACAGGCGATGAAGCGCCCACGAAAAGGATTGCGGCCACTCGAGTCGATCCAGCGAAGTTGGACCACTTGGCGGAGCTGGCCGGCGAACTGCTCGTCGCCCAGTCTCAGGTAGCGCACGCCCCCGAGATCCGTGAGAGACCCGACGGCGTCCTGGCAGGCAAGATGTTGCGCTTCTCCAGGTTGACCCAAGAGATTCAGGCGTCGGCGATGAGTCTCCGCATGGTCCCGGTCGAGCAGCTCTTTGATCGCACGGCTCGCCTCGTGCGAGACCTTGCCCGCCGGTGTGGAAAGAAGGTCCGCCTGCAAACCGTTGGTGGAGAGACCGCTGTCGATCGAGCCGTCGTGGAACTGCTGGCCGACCCCATGCTCCATCTGGTTCGGAATGCGCTCGATCACGGCATTGAAGAACCGGACGTCCGCTGTGCCGCGGGCAAGCCCGAAGAGGGACTGCTCACCCTGGAAGCCTCCCATCACGCCGGCCAGGTTCTGATCGAGATCCGCGACGACGGGCGGGGACTCGATCGCGATCAGATTCGCAAGAAAGCGGAAGAACGCGGATTGATTGAGCCGATTCAAGACCTGAGTCCGTCCGAGATCGACGACCTCATCTTTCAACCCGGCTTCACGACCACCCCGGGGGTCACCGACCTTTCCGGCAGAGGCGTCGGCATGGACGTCGTCCGCAAGCACCTCGTTAGCTTGCGCGGATGGGTCGACGTCTCCAGCGAGGACGGCCAGGGCGTGCGCATACAGATGTTCATCCCGCTGACTCTCGCACTGATCGAGGGATTGACCGTCGCTGTCGGCGAGGAGCGCTACGTCGCGCCGCTTGCCGCCGTCCAGGAGGTCGTTCAGCCCGCCCCTGCAATGATCTCCACGATCGAGGGTCGCTATGAAGCGGCTACGGTGCGAGACGAGTTGTATCCGATCCTGCGATTGGCTCGTCACTTTGGCTTCTCCGCCCCTGACCGCGAACTCACTGAGATGTTCTTGGTGCTGGCTCGCGTGGGCAAAAAGAAATTCGCCTTGGCGGTGGATTCCTTCCTCGGTACGCAGGACGTGATCATCAAGTCCGTCGCTACGACGGCAGACGGTCGCACAACGGGAATCTCCGGCGGGACGATCCTAGGCGACGGTCGTGTCGCCCTCATCCTCGATCTCGAGTCGCTGGCCGAAGCGGCCTAGAGCCTCCGGTCCGAAACCGCGAGCTGCTCGCCTTCCTCGCCTCGGCAACGACCTTGCTCGGAGTACGATAGGGTGGGTCCCCCCGGATGTCTCAACCGCAACTTGTTCGCCGTCTCGGCTTCGTCAGCGCCGCGGCCATCGTCGTCTCCAACATGATCGGGGCCGGCATCTTCACCACCACCGGCTTCTTGGCGGGTGATCTCGGAAGCCCCGCGACCGTAATCGGCGTCTGGTTCGTCGGGGCCGCAATCGCATTCGTCGGCGCGGTCTGCTACTCCGAACTGGCCGTGAACTTGCCGCGCTCCGGAGGCGAATACGTCTACTTGAGCGAGGCTTGGGGCCCGGCTTGGGGCTTCATTGACGGTTGGGTCAGTTTCTTTGCGGGATTTTCCGCGCCCATCGCAGTGGCCGCCATCGGAGTGTCGGCCTACTTGGCCTACTTCAACCCGGCGCTCGATCCGGCGAGCACGGCCGGAGACCTGGCTCTGGGGCCCCTTACGCTCAAACTCGGCGGCGGAGCTTTGCTCGCCTGCGGCCTCGTCGTGCTGTTCACGCTGCTGAACTTGCTGGGCGTCGAAAAGGTCGCCGGCATGCAGAACGGACTGACGGCCATCAAGCTCCTCGTCCTCTCCCTCTTTCTGGTGCTCGGATTCGCTGTCGGCCAGGGCGACTGGGCGCACTTCTCCCAAACCGCCGAACGCACCTCGAGCGCGCCTCTACCCGCCCAGTTTCTGCTGAGTTTGATCTTCGCCTACTGGGCCTACAGCGGGTGGAATGCAGCCGTCTATGTGGCTGAAGAGATCCAAGAACCCGAGAAGACGCTCCCTCGCGCGCTCTTCGTCGGGACGGCTCTCGTCACGGTCTTCTACGGCGCGTTGAACGTGCTCTATATCTACGCCAATCCGTTGGAAGAGATGAAAGGCGTCATCGCCGTCGGCTCCCAAGCCGCCGAGTCGCTGTTCGGCGAGCGGGGCGGCGCGTTCTTCGCCGGTGGGATGGCGCTGTCGTTGCTGGCCACCGTCAACGCGATGTGTTTGATCGGGCCGCGCGTCTATTTCGCCATGGCCAAGGACGGTGCGTTCTTCCCGTTCGCCGCCAAGGTGCATCCCACTTGGAAGAGCCCCTGGGCGGCGGTCGTGGCTCAAGGCGTCTGCTGCTGTGCTCTGATCCTCACCGGTACCTTTGAGAGTCTGCTCTACTACATCGGATTTACGCTGTGGCTGTTCTCCGCGATTGCGGTAGCGGGTATCTTCCGCCTGCGGAGCCGTCCCGCCTGGAAGAAGCTCCCCTGGGTCAGCTTCGGTTATCCGCTCTTGCCCGCCGTGTACGTGGGCGTCAACGGACTGGTCTTCGTCTATTTCGCTTACGGCAAGAGTTGGGAAGCCCTCTGGAGCCTGGGAACCATTGCCGCCGGGTGGGCCGCTTGGAAGTGGTTCCGGCCCGCGGCGGTAAAATAGCAAGCGGTAGTCCTTGGCTGTTTCGAATCCCGCACCGACCTCGGCCGTCGTCGCTGAGAAGCCCTCCGTCGCCCGAGACATCGCCGCCGTCCTAGGCGCGACCAAGCGGGGACAGGGCTATATGCACGGCAACGGGTGGATTGTCACCTGGGCGATCGGGCATCTGGTCGCCCTGTGCGAGCCGCACGAGATTCGTCCCGAGTGGCGAAGGTGGCGTCGCGACCACCTCCCGCTGTTGCCCGAACAGTGGCCGCTCAAGGTCTATCCCAACACCGAGGACCAGTTTGATACCGTCCGTCGAATCCTGACCTCGCCTAAGGTCGACCGCGTAATCTGCGCCACGGATGCGGGCCGCGAAGGCGAGCTGATTTTCCGCTACATCTTCGAGGCGGCCGAAAGCGAGAAGCCGCTGGAGCGGCTGTGGATCTCCTCCTTGACGCCCGACTCGATTCGTCGCGGCTTTGAAGGTCTCCGCCCCGCAGCCGAGTACGAACCCCTGGCTCAGGCGGCCCGCGCGCGTAGCCGCGCCGATTGGCTCGTCGGGATGAACTTGTCCCGGATGTACTCGCTCGACTACGACGACGACCTGTCGGTCGGTCGCGTCCAAACGCCGACCCTGGCCATGCTCGCCGCTCGTGAGCTGGAGATTCGCGACTTCAAGCCGGAGGACTACTTTGAAGTCGAGGTCGAATTCCGGGCCGGCGACGGCGACTACGTCGGAACCTACTTCCGCGAACTAGACGGCAAGCGCGTGACACGCCTCCCGTCTGACGGGGAAGACGCCGGACGGATCGTCGGTCGGGCCCAGGCGGGTTCCCCAACCATCGAGAGCGTTCAGCGCGAGAAGAAGTCCTACGAGCCCCCGCAGTTCTACGATCTCACCGAGTTGCAGCGTCACGCCAATCGCCTCTACGGCTTCAGCGCGGACCGCACGCTGAAGGGAGCGCAAGAGCTCTATGAGCGACGCAAGCTGATCACCTATCCGCGTACCGACAGTCGCTACCTGTCCGAGGACGTGGAGCGTTCGCTGGACCGCGTCTGCCGCGCGATCGCCGAACCCTATCGAGAGCACGTCGCGGAAGGAACCGGCCAGCGACCTCTTGGCCGCCGCTATGTCGACGACAAGAAGGTCAGCGATCACCACGCCGTCATCCCGACCGGAAATTCCAGCGCCGGCCTCGATCCGCAGTCGGATGCCGGAAAACTCTACGACTTGATCTGTAGACGGCTTCTCCAGGCCTGGCACAAACCGCTCGTCAAGTCGACCACCACCGTCGTGACTCGTATCCGGACCTCCGTGCTGGACGACGATCAACCGAGCGAGATGCTCGACGACTACCTGACTACCGGGACGTCCGTGGAACAAGCCGGCTGGACGGTGCTCGACGTCAAGACCGGACGACCCGGCAAGAAGTCGGCGTCGAAAAAGTCCGACAAAGACAGGACGCTGCCCGGAGGTTTGGAGCCGGAGCAGGCGGCCGCCGTGCTGGACGCGAAGGCCTCCAAGAAGAAGACTCGGCCGCCCAAGCGTTTTACCGAAGGGACCTTGCTCACCGCCATGGAGTCGGCGGGTAAGACGCTCGACGACCAAGCCCTGTCAGACGCCATGAAGGAGCGGGGTCTGGGGACTCCCGCGACCCGCGCTTCGATCATTGAGACCCTTCTGCAGCGAGGCTACGTTGAGCGCGTCAAGAAGAACCTGGAGGTCACCGCCAAGGGCCTGCGTCTGATCGAGTTGGCGGATGAGCGCGTGAAGAGCCCGGTGCTCACCGGAGAATGGGAGGCCAAACTCAAAGCCATCGAGTCCGGCGAAGGCGACTTCGAGGAGTTCATGCAGCAGATTGAAGCGCTGGTTCGCGACCTCGTCGGCGTTCCGCCCGCGCGGCTGTCCGAGGACCGAGCCGATGCGGGACCGTCCCGGCCCGACGGGCCTCCGCCCTCTCTGGCCGATACCGCCAAGCGGGCGCAGCCGCGCCAATCGCTGTTGGATGCGCGTATCGCCGAATCCCGTTTTGGCCAACCGGCCGTCAAGTTTGATCGCGAGAAGGCCGATGAGGCTCGATCCAAAGGAGACTTGACCGGCCTGTTGAACCAGGCCTTCGGCTTTGACGGTTTCCGGCCCCATCAAGAGGATGTCTGCAGCGCCGCCGTCAGCGGCAAGGACGTCCTGCTCGTGATGCCCACCGGGGCGGGGAAGTCGCTCTGCTATCAACTACCTGGTCTGGCCCGCGATGGCGTGACTTTGGTGATCTCTCCCCTGATCGCGCTAATGGAGGATCAAGTCTCCAAACTGCTGGCTCGAGGCCTTCGCGCCGAACGAATTCACTCAGGGATGTCGCGTCTCGATTCCCGCGAGACGTGCCGGCGCTACTTGGCCGGCGAGCTGGACTACCTTTTCATCGCGCCCGAGCGCTTGGCCGTCCCGGGTTTTCCGGAGATGCTCGCCAAGTCCAAGCCCGGGCTGGTCGCGGTCGATGAGGCGCACTGTATCTCGCAGTGGGGCCACGACTTCCGCCCCGACTATCGCATGCTCGGCGAGCGACTCCCCATGCTGCGCCCCGCGCCGGTCATCGCGGCCACCGCCACCGCGACGCCGCTCGTTCAGTCCGATATCTGCGAGCAATTAGGATTAACCGATCCTCTACTCTCAATCCACGGGTTTCGCCGAGAGAATATCGCCGTCGAAATGGTCGAGCTGACCCCTTCGCAACGCATTCCCGCCCTCGTTAAACTGCTCGCCGATCCCGAGCGCCGCCCCGCCATCGTCTACGCGCCCACGCGCAAGGCCGCTGAGCAGCAAGCGGCCGAACTGCAAGCGGAATTCCCCACCGCCGCCTATCACGCCGGAATGACCGCCGACGCCCGGGAGCAAGTCCAGGCGCGCTTCCAGGACGAACGCAACGAGGTCATCGTCGCCACCATCGCCTTCGGGATGGGAATCGACAAGGCGAACATCCGCACCGTCGTGCATACCGGCTTGCCCGGGTCGATCGAGGGCTACTACCAGGAGATCGGCCGCGCCGGGCGCGACGGCAAACCCTCCCGCGCCGTTCTCATGCACTCGTGGAACGATCGCCGCACCCATGAGTTCTTCTTGGAGCGCGACTATCCCGACGCCTCCGATGTCGCCAAGGTCTTCGAGAAGCTCAACGATCAGCCTTGTGCCCGGGACGCTCTGGAATCCGCCGTCGGGCTCGACCCCATGGTCTTTGAGAAGGCGCTCGAGAAACTCTGGATCCACGGCGGAGCTCTCGTGGAGCCCGACGAGTCCGTCAGCCGCGGCGCATCCGGCTGGCGCGCCCCCTACCTCAAACAACGCCGCCACCGCGTCGAACAACTGGCCGCCATCAGCCGCTATACCGAATCGTTCGAGTGCCGCATGTTGGACCTCGTCGGTCACTTCGGCGATCAGGAGGATTCGCGCAAGCCTTGCGGCGTCTGCGACGTCTGCGACCCCGAGTCCTGCGCCGTTCAGCAACTCCGCCCGCCGACCCCGGTGGAGTCTGAAGCGCTGCAATCCGTCCTCGACATGCTGCGCCAGCGCGACGGACAGTCGACTGGACGCCTGTTTCGAGAGCTGTTTGAGGGCTCTGAGATCGACCGCAAGCGCTTCGAGAGCCTCATGGGCGGGCTGGCTCGCGCCGGGTTCGTGCGCGTCTACGACGATTCGTTTGAGAAGGACGGTCAGGTCATCGAGTTTCGGCGCGCATCCCTCACCGCCGACGCCCTCACGCTCCACGGATCGCCCGCCGAGTTCGTACGCATCGCCGCCGAGGCGCCCAAGGCTGTCAAGGCGAAGCGAAAGCGCTCCAAGAAGCGAACCTCCGGCAGTTCCAAGAAGGGCGCCTCCAGCCCGGTCGGAGCTCCCGATCCGGCGATCGACGAGGCCCTGCGCGATTGGCGGTTGCGCGAAGCCAAACGACGCCGCGTCCCGGCCTTCAGCATCTTTCCCAACCGCACCATTGAAGCGCTTGCGGCTTCAAAGCCTGGTTCAGAAGGCGAACTCCTCGCCGTGCCGGGAATCGGTCCGGCCATCGCAAAGCGCTACGGCGACGCCATCCTCAAGCTGATCGCCGCTGCCGCTCAGAGTTCTCCTAAGTCGTCGGCGATTTCGTAGTTCGATCGGACTGCGCTGCGTTTTGCACCAACCAGCGTTTCCAACTGTTCGATCGCTTGGTTTACCGCTGTGAAGTGATCGTGCAATTCGTGACCCGCAGTCGCGGTCTCTTCGGCGGTCGCCGCGCCTCGCTGAGTCGTCTCCGCCATGCGATCAACGGAGTTTGAGATTTCGCGGATGCCCGCCGCCTGTCGCTGGCTGCCCGCGTTGACTTGATCGACCAAGCTCTTCACGTTGCCGGCTCTCTCCGCAATGGCGTAGATGCGTTCCACAACCTGGTCCAGCGTCTTGCTGCCTTCGTGGCTCCGTCGAATCGATTCCTGGATCAGCCCAGCCGTATTTCGAGCCGCCTCTCCCGACCGCTGCGCCAGGTTGCGGACCTCATCGGCGACGACCGCGAATCCGCGACCCGCCTCACCGGCCCGAGCGGCCTCCACCGCCGCGTTGAGCGCCAGCAAATTGGTCTCAAAAGCGATCTCGTCGATCACCTTGATGATCTTCGAGATCTTCTCGCTCGACGTGTTGATTTCGGCCATCGACGCCATCATCTGCTCGATCGAGGTCTCCGCCGCGCGAATCGCGGCCTCGGTCCCCACGACGATCTCAGCCGATTCGCTCGATAGCTGCGCGTTCTCCTCGGTCATGTTGCTCAATTCTTGGGCCGCCGCCGAGGTCTCCTCCAGCGTGGCCGCCTGCCGTGACGTGGACTCGGCTAGAGATTGGCTGACGCCCGAGAGTTGACCTGCGGCCGAAGAGACTTGCTTTGCGCCGTCCCGCAAGTTGGAAACGATGCCGATCAGAACTCGCTGGACTCCACGTTGGTAGGTGAGCACCACGGCGGCCGCCATCGCCAGAAAGCCGGCCAGGATCGCCGTAACCACCCAACGCGCATCCGCCACCGATTCGGAGGCCTCTTTCTGGACTTTCGCGTAGTGCCGCTCCTGCGCCTGCGTCATCTCGCCGGAAAGACGGAACATCTGGGCGCTCAGAGGCTCGATCTTGACCTCCAAGTCCACGGCTGCCGCCACATTCCCCTCCCGACACAAGGCGACCATCTGTTCGAACAGCGGGTACCAGCGCCGTGCGGATTCCATCAATTTCTGGACCTCAGCGGTTTCGAACCCGGGCGAATCTGTCTCTTCCACCCGCGCCAGCGCTTCCTCAAGGCGCTCACGCGCCTCCGCGAAACGGTCGACTGCCAAGGCCACCCGCGAGGAGTCGTCCTTCAACGTCCACAGCATCAGGGCCCGCTGGGCCGAAACCATCTCGCCGAGCGCGGTCTGCATGACCCCGGCGGCTTCTATGCGTTCGATGATTCCGTTGATGGGCCCTTGGATCTCTCCTTCGAGCAGCATGATTGCGCGAAGGCTACCAAACCCGATCGCAAGGGTGAACAGCGCCATGGCGCCGAATCCGATAGTCAGTCTCCGACCAAGTGTTGCGGATTGCATGAGTGGCGGGCGGCCGAGTCACGGCCTAGCTAGGAGATCGACCTGAACAGGCGTCGGCTTTAAGCGAGGGCGACGTCTCCCGAAATCTAACTTTCCTGCATATCTCGTACTTGTTGTCCACCGAGCTTGGCCGATAAGGACGTTGGGATGGTCAAACGACTACGATTGCGATGCTGGTGTGCCGTTCTGGCGCTGTCCGCCGCCGCGCTGGGTGCGGAGTCGGGTGATGTTGGCCCGGTGGACAATCCTACCCCCGTGGCGCGTACGACAGCCCTGCGCTACCTCACCAAACGCGTCGAGCCCGAGTATCCGCCGATGGCGCGCAGGATGGGCGTCGGGGGCGCAGTAGCCGTGGACGCGATCATCGGGGAGGATGGCTTGGTCGAGAGCGTGCGCACCGCCAATGGTCATCCAGTACTCAGCCACGCAGCCCAGAGCGCATTGAGTCAATGGCGGTTCCGGCCGATCGTGATCGGTGAGCGCCCAACACGGGTGGTCTGCCGGTTTGAGTTCGAGTTCCGCCGCCGCTAGGCCAGCATCTGTTGGACGACTTCGCCGCCCACGTCCGTCAAGCGGAAGTCCCTGCCCATGTGTCGATAGGTCAGCTTGGTGTGGTCAAAGCCGCACAGGTGCATCATCGTCGCCTGCAAGTCATGCACGTGGACCTGGTCTTTCGCCACCGACATCGCCAAGTCGTCCGTCGCGCCGATCACCTGGTCGCCCTGGACGCCGCCGCCGGCCAGCCACATCGAGTAGCCGTTCGGGTGGTGGTCCCGGCCGACCGTATCCAAGTCCTCCGGGCGACGGATGTCCGCCAAGGACGTGCGCCCAAACTCGCCGCCCCAAACAATCAACGTCTCGTCCAACAAGCCGCGCTGTTCCAAGTCCCGGATCAGCGCCGCCGCCGGCTGGTCGGTGATGTCGCAGTTCTTCTTGAGGTCCTTCTTTAGATTCTGGTGTTGATCCCAAGTCGCGTGCGCCACCAGCACTGTCCGGACCCCTCGCTCCACCATCCGTCGAGCCAGTAGACAGTTGACGGCATAGGGGTGTTGCGGCTTCTGATCCACCCCGTAGAGATCAAGGATGTGTTGCGGCTCGTCCGAGAAATCGAGCAGCTCCGGCGCCGCCGATTGCATCCGAAACGCCAGCTCGTAGTTCTGGATTCGCGATGCGATTTCCTGGTCGCCGGTGTGATCGAGTCGCTCTTGGTTGAGGTCCTTGAGCGCGTCGAGCGACAACCGCTGCATCGGATCGGTCACTCCCTCCGGATTCGAGAGATACAGGATCGGATCGCCGGAGGAGCGGAACGGCGTCCCCTGGTAGGTCGAAGGCATGAAGCCCGACGACCAGTTCGATGAGCCTCCGGAGGTGCCGCGTCCGCTGCTCAGCACCACAAAGCCCGGCAGGTTGCGCGAGTCCGAACCGAGCCCGTACGTCAGCCACGAGCCGATTGTCGGCCGTCCCATCAGCGGACTGCCTGTCATCAGCATCGATTGGCCGGGGTGATGATTGAAGGCCTCGGAGAACATCGAGCGCACGAGGCAAATCTTGTCGGCCACCTTCTGCGTGTGCGGCAGCAGATCGGAAATCTCCATCCCCGATTCGCCGCAACGCTTGAACTTCGCCTGGGACGCCAGCACCTGCGCGTTCTTCTTGATAAAGGCGAGTTGTAGATCTTGGGTCAACTCCGGCGGCAGCGATTGCCCGTGATACTTCTCCAACACCGGCTTCGGATCGAATAGATCCATCTGGCTCGGCGCCCCGGCTTGGAACAGGAAGATGACATTCTTCGCCTTGGCGGGAAAATGAGGCGCCTTGGGCGCCAACGGGTCGCCCGAACGGCCCTCGGCTTGGAGCAAGTTCGCGAGCGCGAGCGAGCCGAGTCCGGCCGTACATTGCTCCAAGAATCCGCGGCGCGTTTGAGTGTGGCGATAGGTGCGTTCGTCGAACATCGGTGGGATCTCGCTTGGCGACTATTCTCGCGTAATGAACTCGTCGAGATTCAGAATCAGACGACTCACTCCCGTCCAGGCCGCGGCCTCCGTGCGGTCGACGCCTTCCAATGCCGCCGGATACCAGTGTTTCGCTGCGTCCTCCGTCTCGTCCAGCAGCCGCATCTGCTCTCGATAGTATTCGGCCAGGCGACTGCGCTCGGTGTTGGACGGCGGCCGAGCCAGCGCCAGTTCATAGGCGTAACTCAGCCGAGTATCAAACTCCGACGACGGAATCTCGGTCAGCACCCGCGTCGCCAGGCCCTGAGCCGTCTCTAGAAATACCGGATCGTTCAGCAGGTTCAAGGCCTGAAGCGGCGTGTTCGACCGCTCCCGCGAGCACTCGGCAACAGATCGCTCGGCGCCGTCGAACGTCATCAGAAACGGGTACGGGACCGTCCGTTGGAAGTGGATGTAGAGACCCCGGCGGTATTGGTCCGGCCCGCGCTTTCCGGGCCAGCTGAAGCCCCCCGCGTATCCCAGGCTCGTCACGCCGTCCGGGATGGGAGGGTAGACGCTCTTGCCGCCGATCTCGACGTTCAACAGCCCCGATACATGCAGAGCTGAGTCTCTGATCAATTCCGCCGGCAATCGCAGGCGCTCTTGTCGCGCGAGCAATCGGTTGTCGGGGTCGCGCTCGTCAAGTTCCGGTCGGGCGTGGGAGGCCTGGCGATAGGTCGCGGAGTTCACGATTCTCCGGTGCAGGTGCTTGAGGCTCCAGCCCGAGTCGACAAAGTCTTGCGCCAACCAGTCGAGCAGCTTCGGGTGGCTAGGCCGGTCGCCTTGCGTCCCGAAATCGTTCGACGTCGCAACGATGCCGATGCCGAAATACTCCTGCCAGACTCGGTTGACGATCACCCGCGCCGTCAGCGGATTGTCGGGGCTGACGATCCAGCGAGCCAGATCCAAACGAGTCGGCGTCTCCCCAGGGCCGCTTGGTGCAATCGCCGGCAGGAACTTCGGCGCGCCCGCTTCGACCTCCACGCCCTCTCGGTTCCATTGGCCGCGAACATGGATATGCGTCGTGCGCGGCTCGGCTAGTCGTCGAACGACGCGCGCTTCGCTCATCTGCGGGTAGCGCTGCTCAAGCGCTCTGAGCTTGGCGCGGAGTTCCCCCCAGCCCAGTTGGTTGTAGCGGTCTCTGCTCACCACTTGCGTGTAGAAGCGGATGAAGTAGTCGGTGACCGTATCGGCTTGTCGTTCCGTCCTCTCCTCGGCCGGAATGAGGATGAAGTTTTCGCCGCCGTCCGACATCTTCGCCAACGTGTCCCAGTTCACGTCCCAGGCCGTGTCCAACCCGGGATTCTTGCCGTGGTAAATGACTTTCTCTTCCCACTCGGGCTGGAAATCCGGGACGCCGTACTCGCACAACAGCTCTTCCCTGGCGCGTCGGTACGCCTCATGGGTCTGCAACCAGGCCCCTCGCTCGCCCGGCAACGGCGCATGCACGTATTCTTCGTCGATCGAATTTACGAACGCGAAGAAGCGATAGTAGTCCTCTTGCTTGATCGGGTCGAACTTGTGGTCGTGACACTGCGCACAACCGATCGTCATACCCAGCCAGACGGCGCCCATCGTGCTCACCCGGTCGACGTTCTCCTCAAACCGGAACTGCTCCTTGTTGACCCCTCCCTCCCGGTTCTTGAGCGTGTTGCGATGGAATCCCGTCGCGGTCAACTGCTCGGGAGAGGGGTGCGGCAGGAGGTCGCCGGCGATCTGCTCAATCGTGAACTGGTCGAACGGCAGGTCGCGATTCAGCGCCTCGATGACCCAGTGGCGGTAGCGCCAGGCGCGCGGCCTCGGGTCGTCTTTTTCGTATCCGTCTGAATCGGCGTAGCGGACCTGGTCCAGCCAGTGAGTCGCCCACTTCTCCCCGAAGTGAGGCGAGGCGAGCAGCCTTTCCACCAGACGGCCGTAGGCGCCGGGGCGCTGGTCTGCCTCAAATTGTGCGGTCTCTTGCGCCGTCGGCGGCAGTCCCGTCAGGTCGAGCGAGACCCGGCGCGCCAACGTCCGGCGGTCGGCCGATCCCGAGGGCTCGATTCCTTCCTCGGCCAGCCGGGCCAGAACAAATCGGTCGATCGGATTGCGGATGTCCGCATCTGAATCGATCGCGGGGGGCGTCGGCTGGTCGCGCGGCTGCCACGCCCAATGCGCACTCTTTTCCGTCGTCTCAGTCGCTTCAGCGGCGTCGTTGTCCGGCCACTCGGCCCCCTGGTCGATCCAGGCCCGAACCGTTCCGATCTCGCTCGCGCTTAACGACGGGCCTCCGGGAGGCATCGCGGCCTTCACCCGGTACCCCGCGATCATGTGGATCAGGCGGCTCTCGGCGGACTTGCCGGGCAGGATAGCGGGGCCCGAGTGCCCCCCCTTCATCGCCTCCGTCTTCCGGTCCAGCCGCAGACCGCTCATCTGCATCGCCGGGCCGTGGCAGGCCAGACAGCGCTGCTCAAACAGGGGCTCGATGTCGGCTGCAAAATCGACCGGGTCGCTGGATGCGGGCGGCAGCTCTTGTGCAATTGCTGCGCCGACAAAGAGAAGGAGCGCCGCCGTCGGAGCGGCGAATCGGACGCAGATCATCGGTCCTTACAACACCACAGCGGTTGCGGTCTGTCAATTCACCGTTCCGTTTTCGTTGTACAAAAAATGAACCCCGCATCTGCTTCCGAATTGGCAGATTTCCGCTTAAGAGATTGGTAATCTATTTTCGTTGAGTGAAAACGATTCCGCATCTTCGGATGATCGCTATCTGGTCGATTCCGTCGTCCGCGCCTGTGACGTCCTACGCGCGTTTCGCCAGCGTGACGAGCGCTTGAGTCTTACCGAAGTCGTCGGCAGAACCGGCCTCACCCTCTCGCGCGCCTTTCGGCTTCTACGAACGCTCGAGCACGAGGGTTTGCTCGAACGCGCAGACGGCAGCAGCTACCGCCTGCGAATCGCACCGCTCGAACGTCCCCGCTACCGCATCGGCTTTGCCGGACAGACTCCTGACAGCGCCTTCGCGCGCGAAGTAGCGGAGAGCGTACGTCGGGCCGCCGCCGAGCTCAACGTGCAACTCGTCGAAGTCGACAATCGCTTCAGCGCCGAGGCGGCTCTGCGCGGCGCCGACCAACTGATCCGCGAGCGCGTCGACGTTGCCGTGGAGTTTCAGACCTTCGCCGAAGCTGCTCCCGCCGTGGCCGCCAAGTTCCGCGAGGCCGGAGTTCCGCTCATCGCCATTGATATTCCCCACCCGGGCGCCGTCTTCTTTGGCGCGGACAACTATCGCGCTGGTCTCATCGCCGGCCGCACCTTGGGCGCCTGGGCCAAGCGCAACGGTTTAGTCCGCCCGGATCGAATCCTCTTGCTTGGCATGGCCGTCGCGGGGCCCCTCGCCGAATCTCGTCTTGAAGGAACTCTGGCAGGCCTCGCGGAGCGCATGGAAGTCGACGAACGGCGGGTCCTGCGCATCGACGGAGGCGGGACGTTTGAGGGAGGCTTGGAGGCCGGGCGCCGCATTCTGCATCCCGGCGACAAGACCTTGATTTCCGCCGTCAACGATCCGAGCGTGCTCGGCGTGCTGAGAGCGGCCGAAGAAGCGGGCACGGCCGATACGTGCGCCGCAGTCAGTCAGGGCGCCTCCGCCGAAGGGCGTCGAGAACTACGCCGTCCCGGCACGCGATTGCTTGGATCCGTCGGCTACTTCCCCGAGCGCTACGGAGATCAACTGCTGGAGCTTGCCGGAAAGATGCTCGACGGCGAACCCGTTCCGCCGGCCGTGTTTGTGGAGCATGAATTGATAACGCCCGCGAACGTAGATCTACGTTACGCGGGCGATGAGGTGGGCGCCGAGTCGGCGATTAGTACTTGATCGAGGGCTCCATGCCCTTGGCCGCGGCGACCCACCGCGCCACCATGGATTCCGACGGCGTCGAACGCGCCAACTTCTTCTTTGCGTTGACTTCCTTCATCTTCGCGGCGACGTTGGCCGCGTTGCGTTTGCGTAGTTCTTTGATCGTGTCCACGCCGGCCGCTTCCAGCAACTCAGCAAACTGCTTTCCGATGCCGCTCACGCGCATCAAGTCAGCCAAGTTGCACCATTCTAGGATGAGCTTGTCTGAAATGCCGGTCGACTCGGCGAGCTTCTTGCGGGCGCCGCGCGTCGCGCCGGCCTTGAGCAATGCTCCAGTGGTGCCCACGCCTGCGGCGGCGAGCTTCTTGCCGTACTTCGGGCCGATGCCCTCGACTTCTTCGATTTTGTAGTTCATAGAAAAGGTCCTCTCCGAGGTTGTCGAGAATCGTAGCAGATTCCTGCATGAAATCCTGACATCATTCCCAAGATAATTCAGCTACTCCCACGCCGCCGTTAGGCCGCCCTTCGCCGATCGCCAGTAGGGCATCCAACACAGCGCCAACAGACGCACGTCGATGTTGGTCTTCTTCGGTCGAATCTGAACCGTGTCCAGCTCTTCCGTCAGCGGGTTGATCGCGTCTTCCGCCGCATCGACTTCCGCAACAAATTCGGCTTCGAGGTCCGCCAGTTGCTGCCTCAGTGATTCGAGATCCGCTTCCGCCCGTCCCACGTCCGCCCGCTGCTCTCCCGCGCGCCCGACCGATCGCGCCGCCGTTCCCAGCTTGCGCACGTTCGTCGCCGAGAGCACCTTCCGACCGAACACAGCGCCCAAGATCGACGAGCCGACCGACAGGACGCTCGACATCGTATGTGATCCAGCTTGCTGCTTCTCTTTCGCGACTTTTTGCTCGCCTTTGCGGACCCGGTCCTCCATGCGCGCAATTTTCGGCTCATACTTCTTGCGCAGTTTTTCTTTCAATAGGTCACGCTTCTCCCGCGCGAGGTCCTCCAGTCGAATCCGGAAATCGCGCTCGTCTTCACCCGCCTCTGATACCGCCTTCAACGCCGCGCACTTGTAGAGCTCCAACCGCTCGTTGGCGTACAGCTTGCTCTTGAAGCGCCGGCTCCAAGTCGTGTAGCTCTTCGTCTTGTGCGCCTGCTTAGGGAGCTCGCCCCATTCGCCGTCTTGCCGAGGCTCCGTCTCTAAATCGTCCGGCGATAGATCGACCGTCTCCGCCGCTTCCCAATCGACCGGCGTCGCGTCGTCCTCCACCGGAGTCATCTCAAACAGCTCGCGCGTCTCGTCGATCTTCTTGCGAGCGTCGGAAAACAGGATTCGCGCCGAACCGACCAGCGCCGGCTCCCAAACCAGCTTCGCGTCCGCCGGGCCGATCGTGCGCACCGGCGCAAAGTACTGCGGCACGTCGGCCGGAACCTGCGGCCGCTGCTCCGCCACTGGCTTCGACTCGGCTTGCGCCGCCACCGCCGATACCGGCTTGGCCGCCTCGCGAGCGACCTTCCGGTCCCGCATCAGGCGCTCGATCTGCGCGCGCGTCAGCGGACCCGAAAGATACGACATCGCCCAGCGCGTCTGGAAAGCCTCCGGCGCTCGCTCGTGGATGTTATAGAGCTGGAAGACGCGCTTGCCGAGCGAGGAGATGCGGCTCTCCATCTCCTTGCGGTTGAAGTCTGTTCCCGCTCCGGCCGCGGCCCCTTCCAGACCGTCCAGTACCCGGTCGCGGTCGCGGTCAGTCTGCAGCCGTCCGATAAACCAGGTGCCCGCATTCGACAACGCCTTGTAGTCGAGATCCTTCGGGTTCTGCGTCGCCAACAGCGCTCCCAGTCCAAACGCTCGCGCCTGCTTCATCAACGTCATCAGCGGCTGTTTGGACGGCGGGTTCGCGGTCGGCGGCAGATAGCCGTAGATCTCGTCCATATAGAGCAACGCGCGCAGCGACGACGTTCCCGATTGCCGCCGCATCCACGAAAGCGTCTCGTTCAGCAGGCTCGAGACAAAGAACATGCGTTCCGCGTCGTTCAAGTGTGCGATCGAGAAGATCGACAACCGCGGCTTGCCGTCGTCCGCGTACAGCATCTTTGAGAGGTCCAGCGCGTCGCCCGCCAGCCACGCCTCGAATCCCGGCGACGCCAACAGATTGTTCAGCGACATCGCCAGCGTCATGCGCTCCTTCGACGGGTAGAACGACTCCAGGTCGAAGACGCCGACCCGCTCGACCGGCGGCGCCTGGATCTGCGCGATCACGTCCGCCAAGCTCAAATTCCGGCCCTCGCTCCAAGCTTTGTCGAGCAACAGCGAAATTAGGATGTGCTCACGACTCTGCACCGGATCGACGTCGATCCCCAGCAGACCCAGCAGTGAGGCCGAAGCTGCCGCCACTCGCTCGCGCATCTGCTCCCGGTCCGCCCGCAACTCTTCCGACGGCGCCTGAAAACTCTTCAGCATCGAGACCGGAATACCCGCTTCCGACCCCGGCGTGTAGATCGTCATCTCACACGCGTCCTGCAGTCGCTGCAGTCGCTCCCCCGTCTGCCCCCACGACGCCAACCCCTTCTTCCAAAGCGCCGCCTGCCCCTTCGCATACTCAGGAACCGTCTGCCCCTTTCGCTTCGCTACCGACTCCTCAATCCAAGGCTCGTAGTTCTTCGCCTGGAACTTCGGGAAATTCAGCAGCAGATTCCCCAGATCGCCCTTCGGGTCGATCGCGATCACCGGAATCCCGTCGATCAGCGCCTCTTCCAACAGCACCGTGCACAACCCGGTCTTGCCCGAGCCGGTCATGCCGAAACAGACGCCGTGCGTCGTCAGATCCTTCGAGTCGTAAAGCAGCAGGTCTTCGGTGTGCTCGCCGGCTTCGAAGTCGTAGGTCTTTCCAAGGTAAAAGGAGCCGAGTTTTTCGTAGGTTTCAGACATCGGTCATTGCTCGCGAGACACCAGCATACACGGCGTCTCGGTCTCAAGCTCGGGTTAGGGAATCACCAGCAGATCGCGTACCTGATTCCGATTCCCAAAACCTGCATCAAAGGTCGCAAATGCGAGCCCCGCGGCATTGGCGAACGCCGCAAGATACGCGTCCGCCCAAAGCTTCGGAGCTGCCAGCGGGAGGCTGGAGTACGCTCGGAAATCCAGCTCCATCCCGGGAGGCTCGTCGGCGAAGGAGACGCGGGGCGCCCCCGCCAAGGCGTCGTAGGCTAGCCAAGCTTCTTGCTGTGTCTTTACGTGTGCGCCCATGACGCTCTTGGTCGAGATCAGTCGAAGAAATCCGATCTGAGTCTGACGACAGAACAAGAGGTCGGCGTCGGTTGAATCGAACCACGTCACGCTTCGCGAGTAGTGCTCGTGATCGCTGTAGGCCAACGCGAGCCAAACGTTGAGATCAACCAAACATCGCTTCATCAATTTGCTCGCGAGTCAGGTTGATCTTCCGTTTTCCGTCCCCCTTGATGATTGGGAAATCGATCTCCCGCTTATCTTCCGCCCGCTCTCCTAAGGTGTGGTCCACTCCGCGAAGGATCAGCGCACGCACCGTCGTCCCCTGCTCGGCCGCCCGCATCTTTAGCTTTCGATAGGTCTCGTCAGGAATATCGACAGTCGTCCGCATCTCTGTCTGATTCTAGCATGTTTATGGATTTATGGAAATATGCATACTCGCCCTTCGCTTGATCAATCCCTTGATGTTGGGCTGACGATAGATTATATTAGAGATTCCCAAGCATGAAATTAGGCAAGACTAAATACTGTCTGATTGCCCTGCTGACAGCGTCTTGCGCCTTCGGTCAGGCCTCGGCCGTGCTGCGCGGAACCGTCGTGGATCCCTCCGGCAATCCCGTTGAGGGAGCCGCCGTGCGCCTGGAGAATCCGCGCACCGGGCTCGAAAGGCTGACTGCCACCGACGTCGCGGGACGGTTCGAACTACTCAATATTCCTTTCGAGACCTACCGAGCGACCATCGAGACCGAGGGCTTCGCCGCCTATTCCGAGACCGCCGTCCTGCGCACGACCGTTCCGACCGTCCTAGCCGTGAAGCTCCAGATCGCTACGGTCGCTGAATCGGTCGACGTCACCGTCGGCGCGCAAGCCGACCTGCTCGATACCCAAACCACCGGCACGCGAGGCGAACTCAGCCGCGAATCACTGGAGACGATGCCGCTCCAAGTCGGCGCTCGCGGCCTCGAAGCGGCCCTGCTGAACTTCCCCGGATTCGCCGCCAATGCCAACGGCGCCATCCACCCGCGGGGCGCCCACAACCAGATGACCTACGTCATCGACGGCATGCCCATCTCCGACCAGTTCACCGGTTCCTTCGCCACCTCCATTGACCCGAGCCTGGTCCAAACCATCGAGCTCTATACCGGCGACGTGCCTCCCGAGTACGGCGCCAAGGTCTCGGGCGTCGCCAATATCACCACCCGCTCCGGCTTCGACGCCGGCCGCAAACGCTTCGGACAGCTAGAGCTCGGAACCGCACGCTTCGGCACCGCCAGCGCCGCGGGGCAAGCCGGCGGCACGGCCGGAAAACTCGGCTGGTTCGCCGCCCTCTCCGCGCTCAAGAGCAACCGCTTCCTCGATACCCCGTCCCTCGACAATTTGCACAACGGCGGCAACGCCGAACGTCTCTTCACCCGTTTCGACTATCACGCCTCGCCCAAAAACATCTTCCGTCTCAGCGCGATGGCCGGACGCTCGTCCTTCCAGCTCGCGAACCTGCGCTCCCAGCACGCCAACGGACAGCAGCAACGCCGCGGCCTCAAGGACGCCGCCGTGTCTCTCGGCTACGTGCGCCTACTCGGTCCCTCCGCGACCTTCGACTCCACGACCTCTTTCCGCACCGCCATCGCTCAACTGTTCCCCAGTGCAGGCGACACTCCGGTCACGTCTTCGCTGTCGCGCCACCTCTCCACCGTCGCGACGCTCAACCGCCTCAACGTTATTCGCGGCCGACACACGTTTCGCTTCGGCGTCGACTACCAATACTTCCCCGTCAGCGAGAACTTCCTCTTCGCGCTCACCGACCCCGCGTTCAATCATCCGGACTCGCCCGAATTCAACCCCAACCTCGTCGCCCACGACCTCACCCGCGGTGGCGACTTTTTCCGCTTCTCCGGCGACGGTTCCGGCCGTCTCGGGACCCTCTTCGCCCAAGACCGCATCCAACTTGGCGACCTGCTGCTGAACATCGGCGCGCGGTTTGACCGCTACGACTTCCTCGTCGGGGGCGGGGAACTGCAACCCCGCCTCGGCGCCGCCTATCACGTCCAGAAAACCGGAACCGTCATCCGCGCTTCCTACAACCGCAACTACCAGACCCCGCCCAATGAAAACCTGTTGCTCGCCAACTCGGACGCCGCCTCGACGCTCGCCCCGCCCGAGGTCCGCCGAGACCTCAACGGCGGCTCGCTCTCCATCCGGCCCCAAGAACAGAACGTCTACGAGGTCGGCCTCGAGCAGCGCCTCGGAAAGATCGCGCGTGTCACCGGCGCGTTCTTCCACAAGGACTCCGTCAACCTCCAAGACAACGACAATTTCCTCAACACCGGCGTCATCTTCCCCACTTCGCTCGCGCAATCGAACGTCAACGGCGTTGAGGCTCGCCTGTCGATCCCGGAGTGGCGTCGCTGGACCGGATCGTTCAGCGCCACGCACTACCGCGTCATCGTCACTCCACCGTTCACCGGCGGCCTCTTCCTGGGCTCCAGCGCCTTGGACGTGTTGAGCGACGGCCCGTTCGTCATCGACCACGACCAGCCGCTGGCCCTCTCGGCGCTAGCGACCTACCGCGCCAATGCGGGCTGGTGGATGAGCTGGCAAGCCCGCCACGACTCCGGCCTCGTCTCGAATCCCTCGGACCCGACTGAAGTCGCCGCCGACCCCGACTTCTTCGACCAACTCCCCTTCGTCGACTTAGACCGCGAAGTCCCTCGCGTCCGGCCCCGCACCATAGTCGACGCGGCCTTCGGCTACGAATTCCGCCGCAACGACCTCCGCGTCTGGGAGATCGTCGCCCAAATCTCCAACCTCACCAACAAGACGGCCCTCTACAATTTCCAGTCCGTCTTCGTAGGCACCCGCGTCGTCCAACCGCGAACGGCAGCTCTCAAACTGCGCTGGTACTGGTAGCGCGCCTCGTCCTATGCTGGGAACTTGCTCTTCGGCGCGGCGGCAAGATCCCAATACGCTGGGCCGCTTAGCAGTTTTCTGATCGTAGCCGCCTAGGATGGACTGTCTTGCGCTTGCTCACCTCTTCGATTCTCATCGTTCCCCTGTTTATCGTTCCCCTGTTCATCTCCGAAGGTCGAGCTCAGCCCAGTCTTCCCGCCGGATTCGACCTTGGCGGGAACTCGATGCGCGGCGGCGAGATCGGCGAAAGCGTCACGCTGCAAATCACGCCGTACAACGCCGGCAAGAAACTGTTCGAGAGTGAACTCTTCTCTGTCTATGAGCGGATCAATCTGCTCTCGTCCGATCACAAAACTTATGGTGACCCGATCTGCGCGATCTCGAAACCGGGCGAGCAATACGAATACTACAGAACCAACATGGTTGTCGTCATGAATCTGGAGCGTGACAAGCCGATCAGCCGTCGTCTTCTCTGGGACGAGGTCAGGCCCGTCCTCTCCAAACTATCTCTTGAGCTCTGTCCCCAAGCGAGTGGAGTGAACGCGCATGTCTTCACAAAGGGTTGGGACGTGACGGGGACTGGCCAGGTCTTTATGCCCGAGGCGATCCCGTTGCCGCGCGTGAAGTTGAGAGAGCTCACTGAAAGCGATGTGGCGACCCCGTACAACTTCCGCAACAATCGCGCCGTTGAAACGATCAATGCGATCGTGTCTGAAGGGATCTTGTCGGCGTACTTTGCCTTTCCTAGGGGCGCCAATCACAACTGTGGAAATTCCGGTAAGACCGGGCAGGGGTGTTCGTTTGAGACGTTCGCTCCCGTCTACTGGGGCGCCCCGGACCGAATGCTTGCGTTCTCTCTGACCGGTCGGTCGCTCAGTGCCGGGATGGCCAGTCAACGAGAGGCGATGCGCCGCCGTCGCAATCAGGTGCTGGAGGAATATGAGCAGCGCTATACGACCTTCAACGGATTCGAGCAGGGCGTCGCGTACCGCGTCGTACGGGATGAGAAAGTCCGCCGGCGAAAGGAGTCGCACGCCAAAGCAATGGAGGCCTATTACAAGGCGCTCTCAGAAGCGATGGACCTAATCGAGAAACAAGGCATTGGCCCGTCTATCTTCAAAAGGATCGCCGGAAGCGGAGGCAGCTCCAATAGGACGCTTTGCAGCGCCCGCGCGAACTCCCTGATGGATAGCTGCACGGAAGACTTCCTCTTCTTGGTCTACTGATCGGACAACTTACATTCCCGGCTCCGCCACAGAATGGAACGACGCCCGATAGCGCCCTCGTAAGCCGACTGCCTATTCCCGCCTGCATGTTAATCTACGACCAGTCCCGATGACCACGCGAGCTGACCTACACGCGCTAATCGATGAGCTTCCTGAGGGACGCCTCGACAGTGTTCGGGCTGCGCTTGAGTCCGAACTCTCTCCCATAGAGCGGGCTCTTTCTCTGGCGCCTGACGACGACGAGCCGGAGAGTCCTCAAGAAGAGGCTGCGGTGAGAGAAGCTCGTGAATCGCTGGCGGCGGGAGAGTCCGGGATGCCGCTGGCCGAACTTCGGCGTCAGCTAGGCGTCTAGATGGCGGTCCTTGTTCTCTCCAAGCGAGCAGAGTCTGATCTGCGAGGCCTCGATCGCGAAACTGCACGTAGGGTGTTCGATGCGGTGGAGCGCTTCGTCGCTTCTGGGCACGGTGATATCCGAAAGCTCAAGGGAACCACGAACGAGTTCCGACTCCGTGTCGGCGACTGGAGAATCCGACTCGAGCGCAGACCCGAAGGGGGCTACAACGTACTTCGTGTCCTCAACCGCCGTGATGCCTATCGAGACTGAGACGGCTACTCTACTAACCGCCACCAACACCGCAAGCGGCACCCCTCAAGTAAAATGCTAGCGTGCCGCAAATCCTCGTACGCAACCTAGACGCCGAAGTCCGTGATCGCCTCCGCGACCGGGCGGTCGCGTGTGGTCGCAGCATGGAGGAAGAAGCCCGGCAGATTCTGCGGCAAGCCGTGATGCGCGTCGACGAGACGCCCCGGCAGGGCCTCGGAACGCGCATCGCCTCCTCCTTCGCCGAGCATCATCTCGACGAACCGATCGAAGAGCTTCGCGGACATCCGGCCCTCCCTACCGACTTGCGAAGGTGATTGTCCTCAACACGACTTGCCCGTCTTACGCGAGGGCTGCGACGGACCACCGCCGGTTGCCGTCCAACAACAGTGCCGCAGGCGTGAGCCTGCGATTGTTGCGGTCCGTGAAGGGTTTTCCGTCACGATCGCGAGCGAATCGGCCCGCGATTCCTCTCGCTCTTCCTATGATCCCATCTCCCCCACCGCAATCGTCACATCCTCACGGCTCCGCAGGACCGTTCCGTCCCCGCAATCCACCTCGATCACAATCGGAACCGCATCTCCCGCCGCGACACTCGCTGGGATCACCGCATTCACCTGATACACCCCGACCAACGCCGGGTGAAGCACCGGAAACGCCGTTGCCTCTTTGCCGCCGATCCACACCCGTACCGTCTTGCTCGGAACAGGCAGGATCGGGTTCCCCTCGTCGTCAAATCCAGGCACGTCGCCGGTAGCCGGAGGCGATTCCACCGGCCCTAAGCCGTTCGCCCAAATGATGACGACGCCCTCGCTCTCAGCCGGCTTGGAAGCCACTTCGCCCAGCGACCCCGTGGGCTGTGCGAAGCTCCCATCCGGGTTCTGCACGATGGCGCGACCGGGCCCAAAGTCGAACGTGAAGAGACCCGGCGAAGCTTGCGCGGCATCCACCCGGAACGGCTCGCTCGTAACCGTCGTCTCTGCATCCCTCCAGCCAACTCTGACTTCCGCTCCGCCGGAGCTCACGTCGAGATCCCAAGGCATCTGGACATTCGCCTGGTCAAACGCCCCGTCAAAAACGCCGAACAGCGCCGCTTCTTCTCCGTTGAAGGTGACCGACACCCCGCCAAGATCCCCGCCAAGCGGTACGCTGCCGGCCGTGGTCGTCTGCTCGGTAAACGAACCGAATACCGAAACAATCGAGCCCGGCGAGACCACCGGCCGGAACCCAGCCGCATCGAAGACGCCGGTCACCTCATGAGCCGCCGCGGAGACCGTCAGTCGGCTAGGAGTCTTGCTGATCGTGAGGCCGCGCACGACCACAACCCCCTCCGAGTCCACGACTCCCATCCCCGATTGCACGTCTTCGGCGCCGGACATCGTCCGCAATGTCCACTCAAACGCCGCCCCCTTCGCGGGTTGGAACTGTTGTGGACGCCGGATCGCCACGTCGGCGGTTGAGCTGTCGAAAGCCGGAACCCCGTTCTCAAACACGCTCTCCTCAAACACGCCGCTCTCAAACGAAGACGAGCTACGGAGCGCGATCGTCACGCCCCACTCTTGCGCCGTATCCTCGATCGTTTCGACATCCCAGTCGTAGTAGCCCGACCACGTGCCCCACGGCTCTCCCGAGTTGGGGCCGCCGTCTCCAGTCTCGGGCTGGCGGCCCTCCCTCGTCCCGTCCTGATCATCGTTGAAGAAGGCGGGGAAGGACTGGTTGCTGCGATACCGAGTCAGCCATTCTGCTGTCAATTTGGGGGCCCGACTCCAGTGAGACCCCGGCGCCACAATCGTATGGCCCCGCTCATCCCAATAGATGTGGTGCCCGAACCCGGCGTCGTTAACTTGGTGGAGCTGCGTGACGCGCTCCGCGGACCACCCGGCGACCGTGGGATCATTCCGTCCGGCAACGATGTTCGTGAACGGCATGTCGCGCTCATTCGTGGAGATCGGGATCGACGGATTGGCCGTGTCCCCCGCGCTCGGTGAACCCGGAAGCGTTGTGGGCAGATCCTGCGCCCGCCGCCCCAGTACTCTGCTGTCGGTCGGCGGCACAATGCCGGGTATGTAGGCGATCGCAGCGCTGTACCGTTCTGGGTGAGCGCGAGTGTTGTTGTAAACGCCCCGGCCGCCCATGCTCGCCCCCATCATGGAGACTCGTGTCGGATCGACGCCCTCCGTCTCGATGATCCACCCCAACATCCAGTCCAACCGCCGTATCGTGTAGTCGGCAATCAGAGCATCATCGGGGACGGGTTGCTCCGCTGGCAACCGGAAACGGTCGTAACCTTCCCAGTAGCCAAGCCAATAGGTCCGTTCGGCGCGGACGCCCTCAGCGCGCCGGATCAGCAAAGGATCATCGGGAACAATCACTAGACCTTCAGAGAGTTGAATCGGAGCCAGACTCCCGTTTGCCAACACCGGCACGTTGTTCCAGAAAGAGCCTCCGCCTCCGTGCAGGCTCACCACCGCCGGCCTGAGTCCGCCTTGGCTCGGCTCAGGCGGATCCCACAGCCGAAACGGCGCCGCCGTTCCGTTGGCGTGCTGGTTGCCCATCACCGGGTAGTCCGCTCGATTCCTGCGCCCGCTCGCGCGCCCGTTGATCCAATGAGCGTAAATGCGATACGACCGGCCTCGAAACATCCCCGTACCCTGCAGGTGGCACTGGATCGGCTCCATCTCCTGAACCACCGGTCCCACTGAGTTGTCCGGTCCCACCTCTTGGCTGCCTTCTCGGACGACGGCAAAGTACCGCGGCCCGGCGGCTTGCGGCGTGTGCCCGAATACCGCCTCGTTGTCGGCCAAGCGATACTGCCCGCCCGCAACGTCGGGAATCGTCCATTTCATCTGAGCGGCGATCAGCTTCAGCCGAGCCGCCTGCCAGTCCTCAGGCAACAAGCGGCCCAGCAGCGCCGCCTGGCTCACGTCCGTCACCGGATTTATGGACCCGTAGACCCAGTAGGCGTCCGGCGTCGAGTCGGTGTCTTCCCAAACCAACCAGGTCTGCCCGTCCGCATACCAAGCCCTCAGGTTGGTCTGGCCCTGCGCCGCGACCGCCGTCAGGCACATGACCGCTGCTCCAACCGCCAGTCGCGACTCCAAGCGCATGCAGTCCTCCGCTCAGTCTTTCACCGTCGGTTAGGAACGTATCATGCGCGGCCGTCTTCTGGGGTAAACGATTTCATCGTCCGTCACGCCGCTCTCGGGCCAATCATTTCAACCGTATCCATTCCCCAAAGGCCCAATTCCCTTGACTCGCCCCCCTACCCTGAAATCAAGTCCCGAGGGCCGATTGGAGACGTGAGCCCCGGGGCGTCCTGCAGGATCAGAATCGACTCCCATGTGGTTTCGGCCTTGAACCGGGCGGAGGACAGCCTCCCAGAAATCAAGGCCGCCCGCGTATGAAGCACGCCGGCCCCTCTCATCGATCGTTGAAGGGGGCCAGGGCATCGCAGACCGGTCCGAGTGTTTTCACCGCCGGAGAGGCGGCCGACGAAAGGACGCCGTCTCTCCGGTATCGACATCCCCGCCGCCCCGGCCAAGCGGCTAACCAAAACAAACAAAGGAGCTTATCGAATCTGAGTAGAAAAAAAGTCCAGCCTGACAAACTAAAGAAATACTGAAAACAAGGAGCTTACGCCTGGAATTCGTGTCAGCGCATGACAAGCAGTCGCTCCCGCTTCTATAAGAATCAATCACTTACAGGCACGGCACCGTCAGCACCATGACAAAAAACCTGACATCCAACCTGACACGGCCCTCTCAAGAACAAGTGAGGCGGGCCGTCTAAAGCGGACGGACACGGATGTTCCGCCACTTGAAGATCAACGGTTGGCTCGCTGTGATGCCCCGGCCCTGGTGAACGGGCAAGTCGATATCGCGCTGACTGATGCCGTGGATCTGGAGGGCGATGAAGCCCCTCTTGTGCGTCTTGTAGACCTCCTCATTCGCAAGGTCTTCGATTAGATGGCCGTTCACCCAGGTTCGGATGCGCGGTCCCTCCGCAACAATGCGAAGCTTGTTCCAGCCCTCGTCCACATAGTGCTGGTGACCAGCGGCGATCTTCTCCTTCGACGACATCCAGCCGATCGAAAGCGCCTCTCCGTAGAGCACCCCTGTTGTCGGTTGCCCCGGATAGTATCGGCGGATCTCCAGCTGCGGTCCGTTGACTCTTCCCGCACGGCCCGCAGTGGATCGCGCGGCTTCGCCCTCAGCTGGGAGTGGGCGGACCTTGGACCGGATCTGAATGCCGGTGTTTGTGATCGGGTCGAGGTAGGTCTCTACCTCCAATTCGAAGTCGTCGAACTCTTGAAGCGAGCAGAGGAACGAGTTCATTCTCGCGCTGCTCTGCACAGTACGTCCGACGATGGCTCCGTCCTCCACCGTGTACCTGTGGGAGCCGTTCATGTGGACCCAGCCGTCCAGGGTTTTCCCGTCGAACAGATCGATCCAATCCGACGTCGCCACTGCTTGTTCTTCCTCTTGGTCAGGGAGCGCGAAGGCGATGATCGAGTCCCCTGACGGGGTTCCGTTCTTCCCGCTGCCGCCTGCCGAGATCACCACGTACTGCTTGCCGTCCACCATATAGACGCTGGGAGTGGCGTAACCGCCGGCCGGCAACTGGTATTCCCAGAGCACTCTCCCGGAGTGCTTCTCGAAGGCACGAAACTTCTCATCAGCCGTGGCGCCGATAAAGATGAGTCCTCCGGCCGTCGCGACCGCTCCTCCGAAATTCATTGTCCCGGCATTGCGAATTCCCCTCTCGACCATCTGCGGATACTCGCCCAGCGGGACCTTCCACAAGATCTCTCCCTTGTTGAGGTCGATCGCGTTCAGAGTTCCCCACGGAGGCGCGATCGCGGGCACGCCGTCCTCGTCCCGAAACACGCTGTAGTTATCCACCGAGTACCGGCGGACCGCACCCTCGCTCGGCGCCGTATCCGCAGGGTTCTCCAAGAAGGCCGCCAGAGCGTCGAGCTCCTTCTCCCGGAAATGCGGATAGGCCGGCATATTGTTGCGGCCTTCGGAAATCACCGCGTCCTGATCTTCCCGGGTTCTGTCGGTAAGGGTGAGGTTCGTTCCCGCCAGCACGGTCCCCTTTAACTCGGGGCCGTGGCACGACATGCAGTTGGTCTCGTAGATCTGCCGTCCGACCTGGGCCGAGGTCTGGTCGTTCCCGTCGGCGTCGAGGTAGACGGCCCTCAGTTGATTGATGGTCGGAGCCTCGTTCACGTTGACGTAGAGCACGTTGAGCTGCGGATCGAATGCGCCGCCGTTCCACTGCGCGCCGCCCAGGTTGCCGGGCATGGTGAGCGTGCCCTGGATGGTGGGAGGCGTATAGATGGAGCCCGAGCGATACTTCTTGAACTCAGCCAGAGCGAACGCGCGAGCCTCTGGAGAGGTCGTCGTCAGGTCCGCCTCCGTGATCGCCAGGCGGGTCAGAGGAGGGGGTTTCAACGGAAACGGCTGCGTCGGCCAGGCCTCTTCCCCGGGGACGTCGGAGGGTGGTACGGGCATGTCGTGTACAGGGAAGATCGGTTTGCCCGTGTCACGGTCCAACACGAAAGTGAGGCCCATCTTGGTGAGCTGAACCACGACGTCCTTTTGGCCGCCGCCGTCCCGAACAGTCGCCAGAATCGGGGCGGCCGGCAGGTCGTAATCCCAGATGTCGTGACGGACGATCTGATAGTGCCACTGACGGACGCCCGTCTCCGCGTCGAGGGCTACCACGCTGTTCGCGAATAGGTTCTGGCCCTTGCGAAAGGCCCCATAGAAGTCGTCCGTGGCTGATCCGGTCCCGACGAAAACCCAGCCGCGGCTTTCGTCGACCGTGACGCCGCCCCAGGCATTGGCGCCGCCGAACGTTTCGTCCCCGGGCCAGGACCAAGTGTCATGTCCGAACTCGCCCGGTTGAGGGATCGTGTGGAACGTCCACTTCAGTTGCCCTGTAACGGCGTCATAGGCCCGAATGTGGCCCGGCGATGACCCATAGGTTTCGTTCACCCGCGAGCCGAGTATCAGCGAGTCCTTGTAGATCGCCCCCGGCGTGGTCATCTGTAGCGCGACGCCCTCCGGGTCCATGCCAAGGTTCTCCCGAAGGTCGATATAGCCGCCGTCTCCGAACGAGCGAATGAGCTCGCCCGACCGAGCGTCGATCGCGTAGGCCCTGTCCCTCACGTAGTGGAAGATTCTCGCGCCCTCTTCGCCCTTCCAGTAGGTCACGCCCCGATTGCGCTGCCGGATGACCGTGCCCTCGTTGTGCTCGGACGGGTTGAACGACCAAATCTCTTTCCCTGTCGCGGCGTTGAGCGCAACGGCTTTCAGACTCGGCGTAACCGAGTACAGTATTCCATCGACGACGAGGGGGTTGGCGTACATCGTCGAGCGCTCGACCGCATCCCCGGCGTGGTACTCCCATGCAGGTTCGAGCTTGTGCACGTTCGCGGCGTTGATTTGCGCCATCGAAGAGTACTGGCTTCTCTTTTGATCTCCGAGATAGACGGGCCAGTCTCGGTTCCCAAACGCTTGTACGGTCTCAGGGGGAACATGCCGAACGTTGGTCGTCTGCGCAGGGGAGAGCGGCGCCAGAAGTAGGAAGGCTCCCAGTACCGCGGTGGGCAGAACAGAATGTGTCGGGACAAGCATCGTTTTCCGAAGAGTGTACACAGGATGTCGGCGGAGAACGCGTTGCTTGACTCGCCGCAGCGTTTAGGGTGTTCTAGGTCACTATGCCGACAATTGCCGTGCTCGGAACGCTGGACACCAAAGGGCGCGAGGTCCGGTTCCTTGCGGAACAGGTCCAAGCGAACGGCTGCGCAACGCTCGTTGTCGATCTCGGCGTGTTGGCTCCTCCCGCTACGGAGCCGGATGTCGCGCGCGAAGCTGTAGCGGAGGCGGCGGGAGAGAAGGTTGAGGCGCTGGCAGCGGCGGGAGACCGTGGGCGCGCAGTTGCCGCGATGACGCGCGGCGCGGAGAGGATCGTGGCGCAACTACAAGCGCAAGGGCGGATCCAAGCCGTGGTCGGGATCGGCGGGAGCGCCGGCACCACGATGGCTACTGCGGCCATGCGCGCCCTGCCGATGGGCGTCCCGAAAGTCATGGTCTCCACGCTGGCAGGCGGGGACGTTTCCGCGTTTGTGGGTTCGGCCGACATCGTCATGATCCCTTCCGTTGTGGACATCAGCGGCTTGAACCGAATCAGTCGTCAGGTAGTCGCCCGCGCCGGCGCGGCGGTCGCCGCCATGACCAAGGTCGAAGCTCCGGAAGCCTCGGACGAGGACGACAAGCCGCTGATTGCCGCATCCATGTTCGGCAACACGACTCAATGCGTCGAAGCGGCGCGCGCCGATCTTGAGGCGGCCGGGTTCGAAGTGCTGGTCTTTCACGCGACGGGCACAGGAGGCCGGACGATGGAGAACCTCATCAGCGGCGGCTTCATCACCGCGGTTCTGGATGTCACGACCACGGAGTTGGCCGACGAACTGGTTGGAGGCGTCATGAGTGCCGGTCCGACTCGCTTGGAGGCTGCGGCCCGCGCTGGGATTCCCGCCGTTGTCGCACCTGGCTGCTTGGACATGGTGAACTTTTGGGAGCCGGAGTCGGTCCCGAAGAAGTACCGGGAGCGTCTCTTCTACCAACACAATCCCAACGTGACGCTCATGCGCACCACGCCTGAGGAGAATCGGGAACTGGGTCGCCGTCTGGCCGAACGCGTCAATGCGTCCACCGGGCCGGTCACGGTGTTTCTGCCGCTCCAAGGGATCTCCGTCATCTCCGCGCCCGGACAGCCGTTTCACTCTCCGGAGGCGGACCAGGCGCTGTTCGAGAGCATCAAGGATGGCCTTCGGCCCGAGTTCTCGGTCCACGAGTTGGACTGTAATATCAACGACCCCGCGTTTGCCGCGGCGGCGGTGCAAGAGTTGATGCGACTAGTCGAGCGTGGGGACAATGTGAGAGCGACATGAGTACGATCCGAAATCCTGATACGCACGAATCCGGGCGAGAGGCTATCCTCTCCCGCCTTCGAGACCAGGCATCCCAAGGGACGCCGATCATCGGAGCGGGAGCCGGAACGGGCATATCCGCCAAGTGCGCCCAGGCGGGCGGAGCGGACTTGATCGTGATCTACAACTCAGGCCGCTTTCGCATGGCCGGGCACGGTTCTTTGTCAGGTCTGATGCCGTACGGCGACGCCAATCAGATCGTCATGGAGATGGCTCGGGAGGTCTTGCCGGTCGCCCGGGACGTTCCGGTTCTGGCGGGCGTTTGCGGAACCGATCCGTTCCGGCTGATGGATCTCTTTCTCAAAGAGGTCAAGGCCACCGGATTCAGCGGCGTCCAGAACTTCCCCACGGTCGGCCTGATCGACGGCGTGTTCCGGCAAAACCTCGAGGAGACCGGCATGAGCTTCGCCAAAGAAGTGGAGATGATCGGGATCGCTCACGAACTGGATCTGCTGACGACGCCATACGTCTTCAGCGCTGAAGACGCCGTTGAGATGGTCCAAGCCGGCGCCGACGTGCTTGTGGCCCACATGGGCCTCACGACCAAGGGCTCGATCGGGGCGACTACGGCCAAGACGCTGGACGAGTCCGTCACTGAAATTCAGGCCATCCATGACGCGGCTAAGAAAGTCCGGGAAGACGTACTCGTCATTTGCCACGGCGGGCCGGTCAGCGAGCCTGACGACGTTGCATATGTCTTGCAGCGCACCCGGGGAATCGTGGGATTCTTCGGCGCCAGCAGCGTGGAGCGACTCCCCACCGAGAAGGCGATCACTGGACAGGTGAAGTCCTTCAAGCAGCTTGCCTTGTAGGTCGTTCGACGCCTTACCTCTGCGAGGCCCAAGGCTCCTGATCAGCAACATCTACCAGTTCGTAGCCTTCTGGCCCGACGCTCGGACCCAGGATCGCCAGCAATTTGGCGTTTCCCTCGCCGACGTTGAAGGATGCATGAACCACGCCGGCGCCTACGAAGGCCGAGTCTCCGGGGCCGAGTGTCCTCTTTTCGAGGTCGATCCATTGCTCGACCTCGCCTTCGATCACATAGAGCACTTCCTCTTGGTTGGGATGCTTGTGAAAATTGTGGCCGCCGCCGGGGTTGAACGTCACCTCGATGACGACTAGATTCTTCGCGGCGCTAGCCGCGGGACTGCTCAGCCAGCCCAGCGCCCCCCACTCGAGCTCTTCTCGTCGTGCCTCACCTGATCCGATGAATTTGCCGGTCATATCTTCCTCATTGCTGAATTGCTCGGAGAGCCTCGCGCGCACTACTCGTCCACCGCTCGTGGCGCTGTTTGCGACTCGGCTATTCGCGTCGCCAACAGGTCCTTCAACCGCGCTCGAACGGCCGCTAGCTTCGGGTCATCCGCCAGGTTCGTGAACTCCTTGGGATCTTCTTGGTGGTCGTAGAGTTCCACCCCCTGCCAGCCGCGTTTCCCCCATTCCGTATACCGGTACCTCTCCGTTCGGATCGAGTGCGCCATTTCGTTCGGCCGGTGCTTCACCTGCTCGACGTGCTGCCGGTCCGTCGTCCGAAACGTCGTCAGCGCAGCCGGCTTCCCTGCCGCCGAAGCGTCCTCCAACTGCGCCCGCAAACTCCGCCCCGGCAACTCGGCGGGCAGATCTAGCCCGGCGAGATCGGCCAACGTCGGATAGAGATCCAGCAGCTCCGCCACCGCTCCACTCCGCTGGCCTTGCGTCGCTTGGAAGCCCGGCGCCGAGACGATCATCGGCACTCGCGCGGAGTTCTCAAACAACGTCGTCTTTTGCCATAGCTTGTGTTCGCCCATGTGATAACCGTGGTCGGAGATGAACACGATGATTGTGTTCTCGTCGAGACCCAATCGGTCGACGGCATCCAAGACACGCCCCACCTGTGCATCCAAGAACGTGATGGAGGCGTAGTAAGCCTGGATTGCACGGCGCTGATCGTATTCGCTCAGTTCCTCCTGGTAGGTCCGCTGTACCCACGCCGCCGCGGGGATGTCGAGCAGATCATCGAGCGGCTCGACCGGCATGCGGATCAGGCTCAGCGGATAGCGCTGGAAGTACTTCCGCGGCGCCACGTAGGGCGTATGCGGACGATAGAAACCGAGGGCCAGGAAGAACGGATCGTCCTGATGCTCCTCCAGAAGCCGGATCGCCGCCGAAGCTCCCTGCGCGTCCGTTTGCTCCGAGTCGGCGCCGTCGGAGGCCAGCCAACTGAGCGTGGCCCCAAAGCTGCCGGGCGCCCCGGTGGTGTGGATGATCGGCTCGTCGATCTTGTCGCGGCCGATGGGGTTGACGACTTGGTCCCAGCTCTCCGGATCGTCCTCGCCGTTCGTGCCAATGTGCCGCGGCACGCCATAGTGGAAAATCTTGCCGACGCGCGCCGTGAAGTAGCCCGCTTCTTGGAAGAGCTGCGGAAGCGTTGTCCAGTCCGGCAGGTAGTTGCGGAAGTGGTCGCCTCCGTTCTTCACCATGCCCGACTGCTCCGGATAGAGCCCCGTCATGAACGAGGTTCGAGAAGGAGAGCAGGCCGGCCATTGGCAGTAGGAGCGCTCGAACTGCACCCCTCGGGCTGCCAGTCGCTCCAGGTTTGGGGCTTGAACCGTCGGGTGATCGTAGCTGGAAAGATTGGTGTTTAGGTCGTCTGAGACGATAAAGAGAACGTTGGGCTGTTGTTGGGCTGAAGCGACGAGAGCCGGCAGTAGAGAGAGGAGTACAAGCGAGAGCAAGCGCATCGGCTCTCGAATTGTAGCGGTTAGGGGGCCAGCGGGTTTTCCCAGCGCAGATCGCTGAATCTGGCGAAATCTTGATCCGCGCTGCACAGGGTCAGGCCATGCTCTATCGCGAGCGCTGCGAGATGTGCATCAGTGACGAGGTTTCCCGACGCCTGGGACTTGATTAGCAAATTTTCGAGGATTTGAGGATAGCGATCACCAGGCAGCGGCGTCCAAACGCTGGGCGCCGCCCGCCACATCTGGACTTGGCGCCAAGCGTGTTCGATTGGCGGCGCCGATCTTGCGAAATGTCGATTCGTCGCGAGGCGGAGAAAGGCGTGCAGGGACTGCCAGGGTAATCCGACTCCTGTTCCCTCGTTAATTCGATCGTCTAGCCATTCGCGGGCCTCTTCGTGTCGGGAACTGTTCGTGAGTCCGGCGTGGATTAACAGATTCGCATCGACGAGGATCACTTGTAGTCCTCACCTTCGAGCTCGGCCAGCACTTCACCGATGTTGTCGAAGTTCGGAACCAGGATCTCGCCGGCCGAGAGACCTTCTGTTCGGAAGCGCTTCTTGGCCGCTGACGGCTTCTCCGGAGCTGCGAGTCCTCGTCGCAGGATGGTGTTCACAGCCTCTTTGAGGGTGATGCGCTTTTCTGCTCGGAGCCGATTAAGCTGTACGGCCACATCGTCGTCGAGTGTGAGCGTCGTCCTCATGCATCAAAGCATAGCATGGTTGATGTCTTGATGCCTAGGCAGTGAGTCTTGGCGAAACTAGCGGCCCTCGCTGTTCGAGTGCGAAAATAGAAGATTCACTGGTTCGCGGGGAGGAACTTACCAAATATGAGCAGCTTCGGAGCGCAATCGACCCTTACGGTCAACGGCAAGCAGTACAAGATCTATCGGCTGGACGCGATCGGAGCCGACAAACTCGCCCGGCTGCCTTATTCACTGAAGATCCTGTTGGAGAACCTGTTGCGCTTTGAAGACGGTCAGACCGTCACGAAATCCGACATTGAGGCTCTGGCCGGCTGGGACGCCCAGGCCGCGCCGAGTCAGGAGATCGCTTATCGTCCGGCCCGCGTGCTGATGCAGGATTTTACCGGCGTTCCGGCCGTGGTCGACCTGGCCGCCATGCGCGAGGCGATGAAGGCCATGGGCGGCGATCCCAAACGGATCAACCCGCTCCAGCCCGCCGAACTTGTAATCGATCACTCTGTCCAAGTCGACCGGTTTGGGTCCGCCGAGGCTCTCGCCTTCAACACCGAGATCGAGTACCACCGCAATCGTGAGCGCTACCAGTTCCTCAAGTGGGGCCAGAAAGCGTTTTCGAACTTCAAGGTCGTGCCGCCGGAGACCGGCATTGTTCACCAGGTCAATATTGAGTATCTGGCCCGGGTAGTCTTCTCACAGGAGGCCGGCGACATGCCGGTGGCGTATCCGGATACGCTGGTCGGCACCGACTCGCACACGACGATGGTCAACGGACTCGGCGTGCTCGGCTGGGGCGTCGGCGGCATCGAGGCCGAGGCTGCGATGCTCGGCCAACCCGTCACCATGCTCATCCCGCAGGTGATCGGCTTCAAACTCACCGGCCGCCTGCCGGAGGGCGCGACCGCCACAGATTTAGTCCTCACGGTGACGGACATGCTGCGTGACCGAGGAGTCGTCGGTAAGTTCGTGGAATTCTTCGGTTCCGGACTCTCCGGGCTGCCGCTGGCCGACCGAGCGACGCTCGGCAACATGGCGCCGGAGTTCGGTTCGACTTGCGGCATCTTCCCGGTGGACGAGGAGACGCTCAAGTACCTGCGTCTGACCGGTCGCGACGAGGACGAAGTTGCTCTCGTCGAAGCCTATGCCAAAGAGCAGGGTATGTGGCGGCGCGACGACGATACCGACGCCGACTACACCGACGTATTGGAACTCGACATGGGCGACGTGAAGCCGTCGATCGCCGGACCCAAGAGGCCGCATGATCGCGTGCCGCTGGCTCGTTCGGCGGAGATGTTCGAGGAGTCGTTGAGCGAAATTTTGGAGCGCACCTCGGGCGGCGGAACGGCCGTCGCGACGGCGCGCGCCGTCTCCGTCAAAACCACAAGCAAGGAGTCTGAGGTCGAACTGAAGCACGGTTCGGTCGTCATCGCGGCGATTACCAGTTGCACCAATACGTCGAACCCGGCCGTGATGATCGGCGCCGGTTTGGTCGCGAAGAAAGCCGTCGCCCGCGGCCTCCAGGTCAAACCGTGGGTCAAGACATCCCTCGCGCCCGGCTCGAAAGTCGTCACCGAATACTTGAAGGCATCCGGGCTCAACGAGTTCCTCGACCTGATGGGCTTCAACACCGTGGGCTACGGCTGCACGACCTGCATCGGGAACTCGGGTCCTTTGCCTGAAGAGATCTCCGCAGCCATCAAGCAGGGCGATCTTTCGGTCTGCTCGGTGCTCTCAGGTAACCGCAACTTTGAAGGCCGCGTGCATCCTGAAGTGCGCATGAACTACTTAGCGTCGCCGCCGTTGGTGGTCGCCTATGCGCTGGCCGGACGCATGGACGTGGACCTGCAGAACACGCCCCTCGGTCAGGACCTGGACGGCGCCGACGTCTTCTTACGTGACGTTTGGCCGACGCAGAGCGAGATCCAGGAGACGATCCAGCAGGCGATCAACTCCGACATGTTCCGGTCGATCTACGCCGACGTCTTCAAGGGCGAAGAGAAGTGGAGTTCGCTCGAATCGCCCGACGCGGAGCTCTACGATTGGGACGGCGCCTCGACCTACATCCGCCGCCCGCCCTTCTTCGAGGATATGGCTCCGCAACCAGACCCGGTGAGCGACATTGAAGGGGCCCGGGTGCTGGCTTTGCTCGGCGATTCGGTCACTACCGATCACATCTCTCCCGCCGGCGCCATCAAGGAAGACAGTCCCGCCGGAAAGTATCTGAAGGAGCAAGGCGTACCGAAGCACGAGTTCAACTCCTACGGCTCGCGGCGCGGCAACCACGAGGTGATGATGCGCGGCACGTTCGCCAACGTGCGACTGCGCAACCAGCTTGCTCCCGGCACTGAAGGCAGTTGGACCCAGCACTTGCCGGACGGCAAACAGACTTCGATCTACGACGCCTCGATGGAGTATCAGGCCGCGGGCGTTCCGCTGCTCGTGCTTGCGGGCAAGGAGTACGGCTCCGGCTCTTCGCGCGACTGGGCCGCGAAGGGGACCACGCTGCTGGGCGTGAAGGCCGTTATCGCTGAGAGCTACGAGCGCATCCACCGCTCGAACTTGATCGGCATGGGCGTGCTGCCGTTGGAGTTCCCGGCGGGCGAGTCGGCTTCCTCGTTGGGGCTGACTGGACGCGAACAGTTCTCGGTGACCGGGCTCGAAGGCGGCTCGGCCAAGACGGTCACCGTCACCGCGACGCCCGACAACGGGCATGACCCGGTGACGTTCCAGGCGCGCGTGCGTATCGACACGCCCCAAGAGGTCCACTACTACCAGAACGGCGGCATCTTGCAGTACGTGATCCGCCAGATGCTCAAAGGGTAGCCGCGCCGCAAGTCCGTCCTGCCGTTGCGCCGGTCCGTAGTTGTTGCGGACCGGCGCTCTACGTTTCGGGGAAGCGGCTTCGCTATGCTCGGTCGGATGCGCATTGTTGATGTTCGCGACGCCGTCGTCCCGATCGCCTCGGAGATTTCGAACGCCTATATCTCGTTCGCGAAGATGACGACTTCGGCCGTCGCCGTCGTCTCGGACGTTGAACGCAACGGTCGCCCGCTGGTCGGGTACGGGTTCAATTCGAACGGCCGCTACGCCCAGCAGGGACTCTTGCGCGAGCGCTTCATCCCGCGCCTGCTGGAGGCCGAGTCGTGCGATCCGCACGTCGCCTGGGACGCGATGATGCGCGACGAGAAGCCCGGCGGGCACGGTGAGCGTTCGGTTGCAGTGGGCACGCTCGATATGGCGTTGTGGGACTTGGCGGCCAAGATTGAAGACGTTCCGCTTTGGCGCCTGCTCGCCGAGTGTTACAACAGCGGACAATCGGACCCGAAAGTCTGGATCTATGCCGCCGGCGGTTACTACTATCCGGGAAAAGACCTGGAGCAGTTGACCGCCGAAATGCGCGGATACCTTGACTCGGGGTATCGCACGGTCAAGATGAAGATCGGCGGAGCGTCGCTCGACGATGATCGGCGGCGGATCGAAGCGGTGCTCGAAGCCGTCGGATCGAACGTGAAGTTGGCCGTCGACGCCAACGGACGATTCGATCTGGAGACGGCTCTCGCATACGCCGAGGCGCTCAACCAGTACGACCTCCAGTGGTATGAAGAGGCCGGCGACCCGCTCGACTTTGAGATCAATCGTGCCGTCGTGCAGGCCTCGACGAACCCGGTGGCGACCGGCGAAAACTTGTTCTCGGCAGCCGACGCCCGCAACCTCGTTCGCTACGGCGGCGTGCGGCCTGACCGCGACTGGCTGCAGTTCGATCCCGCCCTCAGCTACGGCCTGGTCGAGTATATGCGAACGCTGGAGATGCTCGCCGAGAACGGCTGGTCGCGGAGGCGTTGCGTGCCGCACGGCGGCCACCAGTTCGCGCTCCACATCGCAGCTGGGTTGGGCCTCGGCGGCAACGAAGCCTACCCGCGGGTCTTTGAACCGTTCGGGGCGCTGCCGGCGGACTGCGTGCTCGAAGACGGCGAGACGACGCTGCCGCAAGCGCCCGGGATCGGGCTCGAGCACACGCCTGAGCTGTGGCCCGTTTTCGAGAAGCTGACTAGGTGATCGGTCCGGGGTTGAACGGCACGAGATCGTTGTAGAGTCCCCAGCGGTCGGTCCACGTCGTGTAGCGCCCCGAGGCTGCGTCCAAGATGCGCTCGAAAATCATCCGTCCCATCTCGTCCAACGTCTGTGTGCCGGCGGCGACGGGGCCGGCGTCGATGTCGATCAGGTCCGGCCAGCGCTCGGCGAGCGGTGTGTTGGTCGCTACCTTAATCACCGGTACGTAAGCCATCCCGTAGGGCGTGCCGCGGCCGGTGGTGAAGACGTGCAGGTTCATCCCGGCGGCCAACTGCTGCGTTCCACAGACAAAATCCGATGCGGGGGTGGCGGCGAAGACGAGGCCTTTCGTCGTCACTCGTTCGCCATGTGAGGCGACGGCCTGGATCGAAGTCGTGCCGGACTTGGCGACGGAACCCAGCGCTTTCTCGACAATGTTCAGGAGGCCGCCGCGCTTGTTGCCAGGGCTGGTGTTGGCGCTCCGGTCCGCCTCTCCGCGCGATAGGTATTCGTCGTACCAGCGCATCTCATCAATCAGCTTCTCGGCGACTTCCGGCGTCGCGCAACGCGGGGTCAGCAGATGGACGGCGTCGCGTACCTCGGTGACTTCCGAAAACATGACGGTCGCCCCGGCTCGCACCAGCAAGTCCGCCGCGCGACCGACCGCCGGGTTGGCCGTGAGCCCGGAAAAAGCGTCGCTCCCGCCGCACTGAAGGCCGACGACGAGGTCGGACGCCGGGCGGGTGGTCCGCCGCCGCCGGTCGAGTTCCGTCAGTCGTTTTTCGGCGAACGTCAAGATGGCGTTCACCGCATCCCGGAACCCGCGCAGATGTTCGTCTTGCAGTCGCAGGACGTAGCTTTCGCTGCTCTCGACGACAACCGGCAGTTCCGCAGCGGCGTTGCGTAGCTGTGCTTCTGGGAACAGCCGGTCCGGTTGCATTTTTTCGCAGCCCAGAGAAACGGCCAGCGGTTCCCCGCCAAGGCTGGGATGCCGGCTCAACTCGCGGATCGAGCGAATCGGAATCGCCGCCCCCGGCGCGTCGATCGCGACTCCGCAGCCGTAGTCATGCGTAATTGCAACGGCGTCGTCGACGTTCGGGAAACGCGGCAGCAGCTCCTCGCGAATTCGTCGAACGGCATGTTCGACGGTGGGTGCGACGCACTGGACGGTGGTCGTGATGCCCAGCAGGTTCTTGGTCGCGACGCGGCCGTCGGGGTTGAGGAAGCCCTCGAAGGTGATTCCCTCAAGCGGTTCGGGTTTCGCCGGCACGGCCGTTGCGCGGGGGAGGTCTTCGAGCTTCGGCGCCGCAGGCATGCGCGCTCGGTCTTCCCGTACCCACGCGCCCGCCGGGATCGTCTCGGTCGCCAGGCCGATGACTTCGCCGTAGCGACGGACCGCTTCCCCCGCCGCGATCTCCGAAAGCGCCACTTTGTGTCCCATCGGGACGGCTTCACGGAGTACGGGGGCGTTGGCCGGCTCTGCGCCGGCCGCCAATCCGTCAGCGTTGACGACGACGGCGACGTTGTCGTCGGGATGGACTTGAATCAGTCGAGCTTGCACGGAGAACTAGGATAGCCGGGCGTCACTACCTAGTCTTGATCATCATTGCTATCTTGGCCTCGCACTTGATGGGTTTTCCATTCAGAGTGCTTGGCTCAAACCGCCACTGTCGGACTGCGGCGACCGAGCTCCACGTTAGTCCGAAGGGTGGTCCATGCACGACCCGAACGTTATGAGCTCGGCCATCCGGCCAGATCTCAATATCTAGGAGAGCCATAGCCTCGACTCCGACTTGCCGCGCCCCTCGCGTCGTCGCTGCACGTGATTTTCTGAGTACCCGTGCCGGCGGTATGGTTCCTACAGTTCTGTAAACGTCTGCCGTTCTTTGCTTATGGAGCCCGCGCCATTCCCTGAGCGAGGTGCGGAGCCGGGTTGCTGCTGCTTGATCGCCGGCGCCTTCAATGGCGTCCGAGCTCAACCGCATTACCTCCAAGTACGATTCCTGCTGATCTGCAGTCAGCGCCGAGTAGTCGTCGAGGTTGGCTTCAACGAAGTCCAGGGCGGGGCGGAGAATATCCACCGTCGTGTCTGGCTCCGCGTAGCGCATCGCGATGTAACCCAGCGTTCGATAGAGTTTGAGAACCTCCTCGTCGCCAGGCCCTCCCGCTCCTTCGAGGTCCGATCTTAGCCGCTCCAGAAGCTTGTCTCCCAGCGTCTCGACCCTGGCAGCGAGGTAGTACTCCGAGATCCGAAGCTCGGCGCGTAGGCGGTCGATTTTCGGCAATTGAGCCAAGAGTCTGCTTGTTTCTCGTAGAACTTCTACGGTTTCGTCTCTCTTTCCGAGACTTGCGCGCATGTCCGCGAGGTTCAGCAGTGCCGACACGAGGGCGCCGGGTGAGGTATTCCGGCCCCTCAATCGCTCTACCAGCGAGCTGAACGTTGCATCGGCGGTGGCGTAACGGCCATGTACCGCGTAGGTCTGGCCTAGCTTAGTGCAGACCAACCCCTCGGCCCTCGTGTACGGCCCCGCTTGTGCCAGCGTACAAGCCTGTTCCAGCAGCGCCTCGGCCTTCTTGTAATCGGCGTAGTCCTCGGCCTCGACGCCTGCCTCGTAGAGCGACTCCCAGTCTGGGCGTGAATCCGCGGCGGTGGAGCAGATTCCGCTGAATACGAGCGACAGCACGAGGACGAGGCGGAAGACGAGGCGGAAATTGATCATTGAAGCTCAGCGATTGAGGAGTCTGAAGTTGATTTCGACCGTTGCTTTGATCTTCACCGGTTCGCCGTTGCGCATGCCGGGTTGGAAGCGCCAGCTGCGGACGGCGGCGATGCTCCGGAGCGTCAATCCGTACGGCAGGTAGTGGAGAACACGGACGTTGTGAGCACGACCGTCCGGCCACACTTCGATCGCCAGCTCGGCCTTGCCCTGCGCACCGGCGTGCCTGGCGCCTTCGGTGTAAGTAGGCTCCTCTTTCGTCACCAAGCGCGGACGGGTGACGCCGTCGCCCACGCGAACTGCGTCTCCGGGGCCGGCCGGCTTCTCCCTACGCCACGCGTCCTGCTTGCGCGAGGTCTGCTCGGCCTTGGTCTTCTTGCCGGACACCCGGTAGCTGGCTGACAGCTGCTGGATGACTCTCCAGTAGGCCTCGTGGGCCTCGGCCTCGATCTCGTCGGCTTGCGGCGCCCGTTGATCGATTGCCTGGACGACTGGTTCGAGCAGCGCGATTGCCTTTTTCGGCTTCTTGTTGGCGGTGAGTGCATGGGCGAGGTCGGCAAACGTCGCAACCGTCTCGGCGTCCGCCAAGCTGCGGCCCATCAATAGCTCCGACTGCGCGCGATAAACCAGCTCCATGCCAACCTTATCCAGGTCGACGGCAAGGTACATATTGCCGATCGCCGCCATGGCGCGGACGCGTTCAACGGTCGCTAACCGTGGGAAGTAGTCCGCCGCTTCCTTCAACAGGCCCAGGCCTTCGTCGTAACGCTCCACGGAGTCGAGCAGGTCGGCGAGTTGCAGCAGGGCGTCGACCTGCGATTGCGGATCGCCTCTTAGCTTGAGTCGAGCGACTAGAGTCGTGAGCGTGGTCTCAGCCGCGGAGTACTGCTCGTCGACGGCGTACGTGCGCGCTAGGGCGCGACAAGCGGTCGCTTCTGGTTGGGGATCGGATTCCGCCTGGGCCAGCGTACAAGCCTGCTCCAGCAGTGCCTCGGCCTTCTTGTAGTCGGCGTAGTCCTCGGCCTCGACGCCCGCTTCGTAGAGCGCCTCCCAGTCCTGCGGGGCCGCCTGGGCTTGAGCCTGATTCCCGGCCACAAGAGGCCACAGCAGGCCGATCATCGATACCAATCGCAATAACACTGTGATGATGTTACCTGAGCCTTCCCCCTCCGGCGAGCGTTAAGGCGTCAACCCTAGTACAATGTATGGTTTCGGGTTGTTCTGAGGGTGTCCGCAAAAACACATAGCTGGGACGCGATGGAGCGCGAGGAGATGTCGGAAGGCATCGCCCGCCAGGTCATCCATTCTGAACGGATGACGACGGCGCGCATCTATCTCGCCAAAGGATCGGTCGTTCCGCGCCACAGCCACGACAACGAGCAGCTTTCACACGTGCTCGAAGGCCGGTTGCGGTTCGAATTCGATGCGGGTCCCGTCGAGGCCTCCGCCGGCCAAGTCGTGGAGATTCCGTCGCACGTTCCGCACCGCGTGGTGGCGCTCGAAGACTCGCTGGCTATGGATATCTTCGCTCCCGTGCGCGCTGATTGGCTCTCGGGCGACGACGCGTATTTGCGAAACCCTCAGGCTACGGAGTGACGTAATACCAGCAGGGGCTCTCTCGCTCGCGCGTCCGGCGGGGTTTCTTTTCGCACGCACCACGTTTTCGTTATGGATCTAGGCATCCGCAATCGTACGGCCGTCGTCGCCGCCTCCTCGCGAGGCATCGGACGGGCCGTGGCTGAAGCTTTGGCTGCCGAGGGCGCCAAGGTCGCGGTCTGCTCGCGCGATCAGGCCGCGATTGAGAAGACGGCTTCGGAGATTCGCGATGCGCACGCAGCCGAGGTCTTCGCGTCTGCCGTCGACGTCACTGACGAATCCGCCGTCGGACAGTTTCTCTCCGACGTACGCGAGGCGCTGGGGCCGATTTCGATCGTCGTCGCCAACTGCGGCGGTCCGCCGCCCGGGCATTTCGACGACTTCAACGCGGAAGACTGGAAGCGCGCCTTTGACACCAGCTTCCTCTCCACCTACTACTTCATCCGCGGCGCCTTGCCTGACATGCGCGCGGAGAAGTGGGGGCGGGTCGTATCCATCACCTCCATGGCCGTCAAGCAGCCGATCGACGGTCTGATCCTCTCGAACGGCATTCGCGGCGGGGTCTTGGGGTTGATGAAATCACTTTCGAACGAGTACGGTCCTGAGGGCGTCTTGTTCAACAACGTGGGTCCCGGCCTGACCGCCACGGACCGTCTGCTCGGCAACGCCGCCAAGCGGGCGGAAGCGGAAGGCATTACAAGGGACGAAATGATCGAACGAATGGCCTCGGTCGCGCCTTTGCGGCGGACGGCGGACCCGTCGGAACTCGCCGACGTCGTCGCCTTTCTGTGCTCCGAGCGGGCCTCTTACGTCACGGGCGAAAATCTGATCGTGGACGGCGGTCTCACCAAGGGAATCTAAAGACGACAAGCATGCATACGAAGTTTTCTCTACGACTCATGAGTTGGATGATCGCCGTCGCGGCGCCGGCGATCTTGGCGTTGAATGCGATTCCGGTCGCGGCGCAGACCGCCGACGAGCCGCAGTGGGTGACGAACCAGGCGGCGAGGTTGGTCATCGGCCAGACCACGTTTACCCGTTCGAATCCCAATTCTTCGCGAGAGGCGATCGGCTCCGCCGCCGGCGTTGCGGTGGGCGGCAATCGGCTGTATATCGCCGACGGCAACCGCCTTGGTGCGACTCCGGTCAACAACCGGGTGTTGGCCTACAGCGACGTTGCCTCTTTCGTGCCGGCCCTCGATGCCGAGATTGCGCAGGTCGACGATTGCCCGGCTTGTGTGGGGACGCCCGATATCGCCCTAGGCCAGCCGGACTTCGATACTTTTGAGCCGGGCGTTGAGAGCGGCATGCGCGCCCCTTCCGGGGTCGCCACCGACGGTCAGATTCTGGCGGTAGCCGATACCAACAACAACCGGGTGCTGATTTGGCGCTCGCCGCCTACTTCCATGAATCAGGCGCCGGACGTCGTCGTCGGTCAGCCTGATTTCTCTTCAAACCGGGCGGAGACTTCGCGCGAGGGCATGCGCGGGCCGCAGGGCGTCTGGGTCGACGGAGGAAAGCTCTTCGTCGCCGATACGCAGAACTTCCGTATTCTGATCTGGAATTCGATTCCGACTTCCAATGGTCAGGGGGCCGATTTGGTCATCGGCCAGTCGGACTTTGATACGCGCCCCGAGCCCGACCTGACGCAAGCGAATTTCGAGCCGACCGCGGCCAACATGGACAATCCCACGTCCGTCAGCGTTGCTGACGGCAAGATGTTCGTCGCCGACCTGGGGTTCGAGCGGGTTCTCATCTGGCTCACGATTCCTACCTCCAGCGGCCAGCCGGCCGATGTGGTGGTCGGGCAGGCGGATTTTGGCAGCAGCGGCTTCTTTGATCACGATGACGACCCGACGACGGGCGTTTTGCGTCGCAGCGTCGTGGCACTTTGCGGCGAGATCGGCCAGTTTGACGACGACGGAACTGTCACGCCTACCGACGACATTTTCCCGACGCCGATCAACCGCGATCCGGACCTTGACGACGACGGCGAGATTGATCCGACCGCGCCGCGTTTTCCCAAGCGCTGCGCCGGCACGCTCAACTTCCCGCGCTACGCGCTTTCGGACGGTACCCGGCTCTTCGTTGCCGACTCGGGCAACGATCGCATTTTGGTCTGGAACCAGATTCCGACTGACAACGGCCAACCCGCCGACGTGGTCATCGGTCAGCCGGACTTTATTGCGCTTGAAGAGAGCGACGGCCCTGCAGGTGTTCGCGCCCCCACTTCGCTTGCCCACGACGGCGAGAACTTGTACGTCGCCGACCCGTTCAGTCGCCGCATTCTGGTGTTCACGCCCGCGTACCCCATGCTGGGCAACCAGGGCGTCCGCAATGCAGCCAGCTTCGAGATTCTCTCGCAGGGTTGGATCGAGTGGGACGGCGAGACCGACGAGGATCAACTGGTCACGGTCGCGATCGCGCGTCAGCCCTACGAGTTCAGAACCGAGGCGGGCGATACCGCCGAGGACGTGCGAGACAAGGTCGCCCAGATGCTGAACGACGACCCGGATGCGCTCGTCGACGCCCGGCCTTTCAATGGACAAGGCACGTTTTCTCAGGCGTTCTTTACGTTCAGCGGTGAATTGCGCACCGGCGACCGAATCACGCTCAACATCGGCGATACGAGCTACACCCACGTTGTTCTTGGGGCGAACGATGATCCGGGGCCGTTCATCCTGGTCGACCGTTTCAACTTCCTGGTCGACAACGACAATCGCTCGGACGTCATCGTTAACCGCGACATCGCAGACATCAACACGCTGCTGGTCACTTCCAGCGAAACGGGCCCGGCCCTCAACGGCCTTCCCGTGTCCATCGATATTCCGGAGGGCAGCCCGCTCGTCGTGGAGGGTTCGGCAGAAGAGCTGCAAGGCGGTTCATTCCCCCGACGGGTGCGTTTGACGTCGCGTCTGCCGGGACGGCTCGGCAACGCGATTGAGCTCTCGACGAACATTGGCGGCGCCGGCATTACCTCCTCGGCGTCCGGCGGGCGGTTGTCGGGCGGAAGTGACGCACGTCTAATTCCCGCGGGCTCGATTGCAGCGGCCTTCGGTGAGAACCTCGCCGACGAGGTCGTTTCGGCGGGACTGGTAGACGGCAAGCTTCCGACGGAGCTGGCCGGCGTGCAGGTTTACGTGAACGGCTTGCGTGCGCCGATTTACTCGGTGGCTCCCAACCAGGTCAACTATCTGGTTCCGTTTGAGGCTGAAGGGCGCGGCATCAGTACTTACGTCCGGCGCGAAATGCCCGACGGATCGGTACGGGTCTCCGTGCCTCGGGGCAACCCGTCGTCCTTTGTGGCGCTCAATCAGCTCTTTGCGGAAGGCTTCCAGGAGCAACGCGTGGCGCCCGGCGTCTTTGCTTTGCCGGGACCGGAGCCGCGTCAAGCCGTCGCCTTGCACGGGCAGGGCCAGGCTGACGCTCAGGTCGGCATTACCGGTTCGACGGCCACCGGCGCCGAGCCCGGCGAAGTCGTCTCCGGCGCCACCACCAAGATCACCGTCAATGGGCGGGACTACACCTATTTCACCGTCGAGGGGGACACGACGTCGAACGTTCGGGATCGCCTCGTCGAAGTCATCAACGCGGGCGACGGCGACCCGGAAGTCATCGCTTCCGCCGGCGAGCAAGGATTCTTTTCCGCTCGCGCGCAAGTCATCTTCGATGGGGACCCCGACCCGGGCGACACGGTCACGCTGACGGTCAACTCGCGTGAGTACGTCTATACGGCGCGGGCAGGCGATACGGCCATCACCGCGCGCAACATTCTGGTCGACCGGATCAACGCCGGCAGCGGCGATCCGGAGGTCAGCGCGCAGCGACAGCTCATCTTCGGCATCACGTCGATGGAAGTCGAGGCGCGCCAACTCGGCGAGGCGGGCAACAATATTCGCTTCTCCGTCGCGACCTCGCCCGACGCCGCCATTGAGGTGACGACGAATCTTGAGGGCGACACGCTGGAGCGTGGTCAGACGCCTCCGGTCGTTATCATCACGGCGCGTGAGCCGGGGCCCCAGGGCAACGACATTCAGATCGCGGCCGAGTCGGACAACGTGCAGTCGGTCAGTCTCGTCGCTCGCACCCCGAATCTGTGCTGCGGCAACATCCCGTTCTCGCTGATCACCCAGGAGAATCCTGCTGTACCGGGAGAGCAGATCATTCTCTACGGCTCCGGGCTAGGCCGTCCGGCCTTGCCCGACGGGGTCGAGTTGCCGGAGACGGGCGCTCCTACGCCGATGTCGCCCTTGCTTCCGGTCCCGGAGAATCTCGATGATTTTGTGAGTTCGCTGATTGGCGGGCGCACCGCGACGATGCAGTTTGCGGGATTGGCCCCCGGGTTTGTGGGGCTCTACCAGATCAACCTGCGGCTCAACGAGAATCTGCCGGACGATCCGGTGACGCCAGGCACGATCGCGCAGACGCTGTTCATCTCGAACACCTTCACGATCCCGATCAAGAATCTCGCGGTTCCGGTTCAGTAGAGACGAGGTCTGGTCTTAGCCGAGCCGGACGAGTTCCGGCTCGGCTTCCCCGCAGCATTGTCCGTAGCCGGCTGCGTCGTTGTCCAGCACGACGAAGACCTCCCAGCGGTTTCCGTCGGGATCAACAACCCAGACCTTGTCCTGGACTGCATAACAGCACTCGACGTCGTCCTCCGTCTCGGTCTCGTATCCTGCCCGGCGGAAGCGTTGTGCCGCTTCGGCGACGGCTTCAGAGGATTTGACCTGCACCCCGAAGTGAGAAGCAGCTGGGCGCGCGGCGGGCGTTTGGTTGAGCGTCAGGTTGACCGGCGGGTCAGCCGGCTCGAACTTGGCGTAACCGTCTCGTTTCTTGCTGGGCTCTTCACCCAGCAGCATGCGATAGAAATCGATTGATTTCTCTACGTCTGAGGCGTTCAGCGCTACGTGGATACGGGTCTCAGTCTTGAATTCAACGGCGGATTGCATATTCGATCTCCTTTGATCTAAGTCAGTTGGTGCGCGACTTCCGAATCAAACCAGGCGCGAAACCGGGCTCGGATCTCGTCGCGCGAAGCCCGAAAAACAGTGAGAATCTCTTGTTCGCTGCCGGTCGCATCGGCAGGGTCGTCGAAGCCGATGTGAAGTCTCTGCCCGACGGCTCCAGTGAAGGCGGGGCAGTCGCGCTCGGCGTTGCCGCATACGGTAACGACGTAGTCCCAAGCTTGGTCTAGGAATTCCCGCACATCTCTCGCGCGAGCGCTGGAGAGGTCGATACCGACCTCGGCCATGGCTTGGACTGCGTAGGGATTGACTTGCTCGGCGGGCCGCGAGCCGGCCGAGCGGACATCGAGGCGAGAGTCGAACGAGCGCAGATAGCCTTCCGCCATTTGGCTTCGGCAGGAGTTGCCCGTGCAGAGGATCAGAATCTTCATGTGGGTGGTCTCAGCAGCAGCGGAGAACTTCCTCCGCGTTCAAAGCGCCGTTGCGCGCGCAGCACTCGGCGAATAGGAAACCCAGCAATTCGCGCAGCGTATCCGTATTGGCTCGGTAGCGCAGGAACGTGCTCTGGCGTTCAACGCGGACCAGTCCCTCGCTCTCCAACTTCTTCAGGTGATGGGAGAGGGTGGAGGCCGGGACTCCGAGTCGTTCCTGTAGCTCGCCGACGACCAAGCCCTCCGGGTGCGACTTCAGAAGTTCGCGCAGAGCCCGGAGTCTCGGTTCGGCTCCGATGGCTGCAAGCATGTCGGCGTAGCGCGCGGTTGGATCAGAACTATTCATTCGATAATTCTAGTTTTATCGAAATATAATCTCGTGTCAAGCACGAATTCTCCGCTACGATGATCGCGGTGACGCGTATCGGGACGGACGTGGTGGTTGTCGGGGCGGGCGCTGCCGGCTGTACGGCCGCTCTCCAGCTACGGAGCGGCGGGCGCGACGTCGTAATTGTCGATCGCGCGAACGGTCCGGTGACTCGGTTTTGCGGCGAGTTCTTGTCCGGAGAAGCCCTGGAGCCGCTGCAGCGGTTGGGCGTGCGGGTCGATCGCCTGGGGGCGAACCCGGTGCGAACCAGCGCGCTTTACGGCGCCCGGGGCAGTTCGGTGCAGATTGACCTACCGGCGGCCGGTTGCGGACTGGCCCGTCGCACGCTCGACGGAGAGTTGTTGCGTCTTGCCGTCGAGCGCGGCTGCCGATCCATCGGCGGCGTGTCCGTGGATGGGATCGAGCGGCGCCCGACGGGATTCGTCGTCGCGGCGGACCAACTGCGGATTGAAGCTGCGGCCGTTGTCGGCGCTTGGGGCCGCAGGTCCTCGCTTGATCGTGTGCTCGAGCGTGATTTTCTCCGCCGCGACTCGGACTGGGTCGGCGTCAAGGCGCACTTTCGCGGACCGGCTCCCTCGACCGAGGTAGGCCTTTATCTGTTCCCCGGCGGCCACTGCGGGTTCGTGAACATCGACGGGGCCCTGGGGACTCTGGGCATTTTGGCGCGCCGGTCGGCCCTCCAGTCCGCTGGGCGACCGACGGATCTGATCGCTCGCGCGAGATCCTGCAACGCAGCTCTGGATCAGCGTCTCCGTTCGGGGGATCTCGACCTCGATTCGATCCTGACGGTCGGGCAGGTCCCGTTTGTGCGCAAGCAGGCGGTTCTGGACGGAATCTTGCTGGTTGGCGACGCCGGGTGCGTGACGGCGCCGTTTCTTGGTTTGGGCGTCACGAACGCAATTCGGTCGGGTGCCGCCGCCGCGCGCGCGCTGTTGACTAGCTCCAGTCCGACCCAATCCTATGCTGCCTGGCGGAGGCGAACCGTTGATCGGCGGCGTCGACTCGGATACGCGGCGTCGGCGGGCCTGAGTTCGCCGTGGATTGGAGAGACGGCCGTGGGCGGGATGGCGTTCGCGCCGGGGCTGATGCGCGCCATCTACTCTCTGAGTCGCACGCCGGAGCCTGCCTGACGCTCGATTTAGCGCGGAGGGCCGTGGGTGCGGTTACAATTGAAGCGGTCGCCCCTCCCCCTGTGATGAT
>Ga0070726_10000345_pt1 | contig 61458 bp, 49 predicted proteins | sample tdAd471_FD_67275 | JGI IMG/M metagenome (GOLD analysis project Ga0070726, IMG submission 67275) | Marine sediment microbial communities from the Atlantic coast under amendment with organic carbon and nitrate - tdAd47.1 | ecosystem: Environmental > Aquatic > Marine > Coastal > Sediment | place...
AAAACCACACCATCACGGTGGAATGCGACCCGGACATCACCCTGAAAGCGGACCGGGGCGAACTCTACAGTGCCATCTCGAATCTTTCCATCAACGCCGCCAAATACACCCCGACCGGTGGAACGATAGTGTTACGGGCACGCCACGTGGCCGGGGGTATAGACGTTTCTGTCAGCGACAACGGGATTGGCATCGCATCCCAGCATATCCCGCGGCTGACCGAGCGGTTCTATCGCGTGGATGTGAGTCGCTCCAGCAGTACTGGGGGAACAGGACTGGGCCTTGCCATTGTCAAGCATATCCTGGCCCGGCATGGCGCCAACCTGCACATTGACAGTGAATTGGACGTCGGTAGCACTTTTACCTGCCGGTTTCCGGGCTGATTGCCATCGGGCACGATGTTGGCGGGCGCCAGGCCTGGGGTCGGCACGGACGCACGCCGGCAGCCCGCGCTTGACAAGGGCGACGGCCATTCCCTGTGAACAACGCCTTGCGGTGGCGCCCGACAGACTCCCGCAGAGCTCTTCCGTACTTATTCAGAGGTTCCCTAGAATGAAACGTCCCACTGGAAACGCACACGATTTTCCTTTTCGTCACGGCCCAGAAAACCATCGTCCAGGGTCAACCGGGAAAAGTCCAGGGTAAGCTTGCTGTTGTGCCCGGCGAAAAACCAGTTTGCTCCCACGGTGAATTCTTCACGTTCATTTTCAAACGACCTGTTGCTGCCATTGGGTTCATCGACATACGCATAACGGGCTGCCAGTTCCAGCGGTGCAGGCACTTGCGGAAACAGGTAGTGGAAAAAATAACCGGCCTGGATATAGCCGCCGGTCAATTCATTGCGCACTCCGGAAACACGGTCACGAATTCTTTTGCGATGCAGTTCCTGCTGAGCCGAAAAACCCCTGTATTTGAAGGCGAATTCCTGCATCACCTGGTTGATATCATACTGATCGGGCGCGGCATTGGCAGGCGAGTTAAAGCCGTCAAGTCTGCCACAACCCGAGGAAGACCAGCGAGTACAGCTGCCGGTATGGGTCGCACCTGCCAGGGCCAGGCTTCCGGCAGGCAGCTCGGTATACTCGACGTCGGTCTGCCTCCAGGGAAGATCCCGTCCCAGGAAATTCCACTGCAGACGTCCCATGTACATCATGTCATCGTTGGTATTGTTGACGCCTCTGCCCTCGCCGTTGAAAACACCGGCATAATAGCGCAGGTCTGCCGGCGTCTCCTCGAACAGATGACCGCGCAGCTGGACACCCACCTGGCGGTCGATGGTAAATACACGGTTAACAATTGACCGTTCCACGAACTGCTGACGACCGGAAGAATCGACGCGCTCGCGGTTCAGATCGACTTTCCACTGACCGATACGAAGTCCTCCCCAGTCCCACTTGGCCAGGTCTATTCGCCAGTCTATTACCCTGGCGCTGGCTGCTGCACTGCTGTCGTCCGTATCCCGGGACGGCATCAGGTCAACTTCGAAATAATACTGAATCCAGGGCTGGAAGCCATGGCCGCCGATTTTCATCCGCAATCGTCGTGCCTCGAAATTAGACTGATCAGGATCGTCAAAATCAGATAATTTGCGCGGGTCAGAGCGATAGGGATTGGTGTAGCGCATCTGCGCCCGCCATTGCAGATCGGTCCGCCAGTTGCCATCCCGCGTCTCCAGCCGGAACCCACTGCCGGTATGGCTTGCTCGCACCGGAAACGCCTGGTCCAGCTGCCGGGAAACTTCCACGGTGATGTCACTGTCCACCTCCGCCGCATCTTCGACATCGGCGACTGATGGTGACAGGATATCATCGCTGCTCAGGCTATCCCTATCGATAAGGCTGTCATATTGCTCCTGGGTTATCGCCCCGTTCTGGAGCAGTATATCCAGCAATTCACGATCGGCAGCGCTGGCACCTGCAGTGATCGCGCCAGTCAGAATTGCCAGCAGGGTGATGTTTCTGATCTTGATCCGGGCCATAGGCTGATCCATGGGAGTCTCCAGGTCACATTGTATTCGGTTGTTCAGATTCGATTGCCTCGTCGCAGATGCACTATATTGCAGCAATATGACAAATTAATGACATTGTTACCGCTTTGTCATCTTGCTGTAATACATTGCCGGTAATGCATCCCAGGCAATGACGTAGTCCAGCGGAGGTCGATGCGCGCAGAGATTTTATCAGCCGTTAGGCGGAACAGTCACAAGGTAGGCAGAGGACGCGAGAGATCACAGAAGCAGGTCCGACCGGGTTCCCGGCCGGATTTCAATCAGGTCGAAGCCGGGAGCCGGGAGCCGGCAGGAATTGACAGCGTGCCATTACTGGGCGGTGACAATCAACGTCCCGCCCTGCACGCAGTTCAGGGGATAACCACGATTAGTGCTGCGGCGACGTGGTTCAGGGCCGGTGACTGCCGGCCAGTCCACCATGACGAACGTCTGTTCCCCTGACCACGTAGACAATATGTTCAGAGATATTCTTGGCGTGATCACCGACTCTCTCCAGGGCGCGCAATGCCCAGACCAGGTTGAGGAATCGGTCAATCTTGTCGGGCTCCTTCTGCATCCAGTCAATCATCACCCTGATGGCGCTGCTGTACTGCTCGTCCACGTCCTCGTCTTCGTCGGTAACCGCCACCGCCGAGCCGGCATCATACCTGGCGAATGCATCCAGGGCATTGTGCACCATGTTACTTACCAGCTCACCGATATGGCTGATCTCCCCACTTCCTTTCGGCAATTCACCATCCTGGCTCAATCGGATCGCCATTTTGGCGATTTTCGTTGATTCGTCGCCGATTCGCTCCAGGTCACGTATCGTTTTAATGATTGCCAGGATCAGGCGCAAATCACTGGCAGCCGGCTGGCGACGGGCCAGGATTCTGCTGCACTGTGCGTCGATGGAGACTTCCAGGCCATCGATTTCGTTGTCCTCATCACGCACATGCTGAGCCAGTTCGCTATCGACGTTGATTAATGCATCGATGGAATCCTTCAATTGCTTTTCGACCTTGCCGCCCATTTCCAGCATGCGGGTCTTCACGTCCTCCAGTTCGATATTGAACTGGCGGGATATGTGATGGCTGTGATTTTCCACTTCCTGGATCATAAAGTTAGCTCACCTGAACGGCGATAAGAGCTGGTTGCCAGCTTTTGCCATTGCTGTTAATAAACTATAGAGAGTAGAACGAAGTTCGACTACATATCTTGCAGCATACCGCAATCAACCGTAGCGTCCTGTTATGTAGTCCTCAGTTTGCTTATCGGCAGGATTGGTGAAAATGTTATCGGTTTTGTCGTATTCCACCATGTTGCCAAGGTACATAAAGGCCGTAAAATCAGACACCCTGGCCGCCTGTTGCATGTTGTGGGTGACGATCACGATCGTGTAGTTGGCTTTCAACTGATTGATCAGTTCCTCGATCTTGAGTGTCGATATCGGGTCCAGCGCCGATGCCGGCTCGTCCAGCAACAGCACTTCAGGCTCCACGGCGACCGTCCTGGCAATTACCAGCCTCTGCTGTTGACCACCGGAAAGTCCCAGGGCACTGTCGTGCAGCCGATCCTTGACCTCATCCCACAATGCCGCCGCCCGCAGGGATTTTTCCACCACCTCGTCAAGCACACGGCGTTTGTTCAGCCCCTGAATTCTCAACCCGTAGGCCACGTTTTCATAAATGGACTTGGGGAAGGGATTGGGTTTCTGGAACACCATTCCCACCCGACGCCGGAGATCCGCTACATCGACTGATTTCTGGTAGATGTCCATGCCATCAAGCTCGATAGTGCCATTGATAACACAGCCATCCACCAGGTCGTTCATGCGGTTGAAACAACGCAGCAGCGTGGATTTTCCACAGCCACTGGGACCGATGAAAGCGGTAACCCGCTTGCGCGGAATCGACAGGTTGATGTCCTGCAGCGCCTGCTTGTCACCGTAAAAAAGATTCAGGTCCTTCACTGCCAGGCACTCTTCCACCGCCCCGTTGCTACCGGCAGACCTTGCCTTCATCGCACCCGAGATATCGACGCTGGTTGTCTCTGCTTGCCCGTTCATTGTTTCCAACCTTTTAGTTCCTCTGATGTATCACTGTGCCGCTGACATCCAGCCACGAATGCGACGCTTTTCCGTGACCGCCGCTCCCGGAGAATCTACATGTCCAGCGCCTTGTACTTCTCCCGCAAGCGATTGCGAATGGTCACCGCGCTGAAATTCAGTATCGCTATGACAATAACAAGCAGCAACGCGGTAGCGTAGACCAGCGGGCGCGCTGCTTCCACGTTTGGGCTCTGAAAACCCACGTCGTAGATATGAAAGCCCAGATGCATGAATTTCTGATCAAGATGCAGGTAAGGGTAATTACCGTCCAGCGGCAATGAAGGAGCCAGCTTGACCACCCCCACCAGCATCAGTGGTGCCACTTCCCCTGCCGCCCTGGCCACCGCCAGAATCAGCCCGGTCATCATCGCCGGACTGGCCATTGGCAATACCACGCGCCACAGGGTTTCGAACTTGGTGGCGCCAAGCGCCAGGCTGCCCTCCCGAACACTGCGGGGTATTCGGGCCAGGCCCTCTTCCGTGGCCACAATGACCACCGGAACCGTAAGCAGTGCCAGCGTCAACGAAGCCCAAAGCAAGCCGGGAGTGCCGAATGTCGGCGCGGGCAGTGCTTCCGGATACATTACCCTGTCGATTTCCGCGCCAACAAAGTAAATGAAAAAGCCAAGGCCGAACACACCATATACGATGGACGGGACACCAGCCAGGTTGTTTACCGCTATCCTGATGGTCCGGGTGAGGAAACCCTGCCGGGCATATTCCCGCAGGTAGACCGCCGCCACGACGCCGAACGGAGTTACGAATACCGACATCAACAACACCATCATAACCGTACCGAAAATAGCCGGGTAAATTCCGCCCTCGGTATTCGCTTCCCGTGGTTCGTCGGAAAGAAACTCCCACAGCTTGCTGAAGTAGATTCCCAGTTTGGCAAACAGGCCCATCTGATTGGGTCGATAAGCCCGGACAATATCGGCAATTTCGAATTCGGCCTGCTGCCCCTGGGAGGCCCGGAATACCACCGTATCCCGATTGACGTCGTTGTACAGTTCCACCAGCCGACCCTGCAGAAGTTCATATTCCCGGTCCAGTTCAGCGCGCTGTTCCTCCAGGGCGGCCAGGGCCTGCGGCGTATCGTCACCCTCCAGTTCCAGGCGCCGCTCCTGCAGGCGAATGCGTTCCATCTGGTAATTGACACTGCCTATTTCAACGCTTTCCAGGCTGACGACTTCTTCATGAATAGTCAGCGCCCGGGACAACCTGGTTTCAAATTCCTGCCACAACTGCTCCTCGCCGGCACCTTCTGCCATGCTGGCAATCACGTTGCCGTTTTCCCTGATTTCCTCCAGGAACCCGTAAAAATTACCCCATTCGAAGCGTTCCAGAACGATGATTCCAGCCGGGTATTCAATATCAGTGAGAAAATCGTTCAGCAGCCAGCGAAAATCCGCCCCGGTAAGATCCCGGTTGCCGAGTTTCACCAGGGTTCGCTCATAACCGGTGCTGCGATCATCCACCGGGATACCCGATGCGATCACCTGGCTGGCCGGCACGGTTTCCCTTTCCACCATTTCACCGACGACTTCGATGGATTCGATTGACCCCGTGGATGAAGGCACAGAATAATCGGCCCGGATCACATCCGATGGCCAGAAATGCACCATTCCCCTGACGGCAAGCAGCATGAGCAAACCGATCACCATGACGATACTGATCGCTACAGCTCCCGCGTTTATCCATATCCAGGGTGACCCGGATTCGATCCAGCGAAGTATTTTCTGCTTCATATGGTGCTGTACTTGTTACGTAAACGCTGCCTGACAACTTCAGCGGCGGTATTGAAAATAAATGTAAACAGAAAAAGAACCAGCGCCGTGAGGAACAGTATTCGATAATGAGTGCTGTCCACTTCCGACTCCGGTACTTCCACTGCAATATTCGCGGCGAGAGTGCGCATGCCCTCGAAAATGTTGATGTCCATGATGGGCGTATTCCCCGTAGCCATCAGCACTATCATGGTTTCACCAACTGCCCTCCCGAATCCGATCATGACGCCGGAAAAGATGCCGGGACTGGCGGTGGGCAATACCACCCGGTACATGGTCTGCCAGGGTGTCGCACCCAGGGCCAGGGACCCATAGCTCAGGTGGCGTGGAACCGTGAAGACAGCATCCTCGGCAATGGAGAAAATTGTCGGTATGACGGCAAACCCCATAGCCAGCCCGACAATCATGGCATTCCGCTGATCATAGGTAATGCCCAGGTCGTTGGTGATCCACGACCGCATATCTCCGGCGAAAAACAGGTTTTCAACCGTTGAGGCAACACTGAAACTCAGGTAAGTGAGCACCATGACGACCGGAATCAATAACGCCGATTCCCAGCCATCCGGGACACGATGACGAACGCTGTCCGGCATTTGCGACCAGCCGAAACTGGCCAGCAGAATTCCCGCCGGCAACACGAAGATAACGCTGAACACGCCCAGCAGATTGCTCTCGACAAACGGCGCCAGCCAGAGGCCTGCCAGGAAACCCAGGACCACCGTCGGCATTGCCGCCATCAACTCAATCAGCGGTTTGACCTGCTGTCGCATCACCGGGACCATGAAATACCCGGTAAATATTGCACCACAGATCGCCAGGGGTATCGCCAGCAGCATGGCGTAGAATGCCGCTTTCAACGTACCGAATGCCAGCGGCACCAGACTGTATTTCGGTTCAAAGTCATTGTTGGCCGCCGATGACTGCCAGATGTAGGCGGGCTCATCGTAACTTTCGTACCATACCTTGCTCCACAGTGCCGACCAGGACACTTCAGGGTGCTCATTATGAACATCCCAGACGCCTATCCGCCCCCCGTCAGTCTCAATCAGCAGCGTATCTCCACGGGGCGAAATCGCCAACGCTTGCGGCGGGGACTGTAATAGTGGCGCAAAAAACGCCTCGCGGTGTGCCGTAGTATTGTAAATCCCGACATTTCCCCCGGCATCGGCAACAACAAAGTTTTTTCTGCGCTGCTCCGGCGACAGGGCAACGACGGCACTGTCGCCTACCTGAAAAGTCCGCACCTGGACCAGTGATTCCTGCCCCTGCCCGTCCGGAACAAGCAGCCACTGGGAAACCGTGCCGCCATCGTCTGCCACCAGCAACGAGATATCCCCCAGCAACAGGGCAATCTCCGTGGGTTCCCTACCCTCCGGAACAATATCCAGCACCTGGCTTATGGTCGACGCCGAGCCACGCAACGCCGGTCGCAGATCAACCAGGCTGAGCCTGCCACCGGCGGTAATGAAATACATCCAGCGTTGATCACCATCAATGAACAGCTCATCGACGTCGCTTACCGCCACCGATACCGACAGTGATTCAACATCAAATTCAGGGGCGGCACCCCCCAGGTTGAATGATGAAAACAGGTTACGTTGCTGCGTAATCTGCAACAGGTTGATATTCCCCTGCCTGTTTACCGCCGCCAGAAGCACGACATCGGACCGCTGGCTGACGGTCAGCCGGTTGATGTCGGTCCCGGAGAACAGCTCGAACGGCTCCTGTCCGTAGGGGTAGTCCACGCTGGGGATAATTTGTCGAACACCATTGGCATCGAAACTTGCTTCAAACTGATACCGGGCGATGAGCGCGCTGCCGTTACTGAACCCCAGGGCAATCAGCCCGCTTTCATCGGAGGCCAGGGCAAATGCGGAAATCCTCTCCGCCAGTGGCAGCGGCAGGGATTCAGTATCGATAACGGCACCCTGTTCGACATCGAAAAAAGTCACCAGGCCATCATCGGTGAGGCGCATTCCCACTTCAGACTGTTCATCGACGGCAAGGTGCAACAGGCGTGCATTACCGGTGGCCGCTACCGTGTAGCTCGCGGTCTGCTGCACATCCGCTTCCTGGAACAACGGAATTACTTCGTACAGCAGGTAAACGAAGATAAGCAAAATGGCGATAATGACACTGACACCGCCAGCGGCGATGGCGATGCGGGCAAACTGGTCATTGAAATAACGCAAGCGACGACGAAAAGTCTGTCGTGCCAGCAGTCGCTCTATATCCGACTCGCCGTGCTGTTGCTGCTGGTGGGAGGAAGCCGTTCTGTCCCCGGTCTCGTCTATAGCCATCCAATCAAGCTCATCATCAATTCTGCAATGAATTCTGCCGGAATTAACCCATCTGGTGGACAATCCCGACCCGACTCACTTGGTTTTCATACCCATATAAAAGAATCAGCCCCACGTGGAGCTGATTCTGCATACCCGGATAGTATATCAGTGCGCCAGGTTCGGCTACATACCAAGGTTGTTCAGTGTGGCCTCGACAACCCGCGCCGGTAGAGGAATATAGCCGTCTTTAATGACGACATTTTGACCAGTCCGGGAAAGAACCAGCTTGAGGAATTCTCTTTCCAGCGGAGGCAGGGGCTGGTTTGGTGCCTTGTTGACATAGACCCACAGGAAACGGGCAAGGGGGTAATTCCCAGCCACGGCGTTTGCCGGGGTCGCATCGAAGAACTCACCGTTCTCGTTGCGGGCCAGCGGTACGGTCCGCACGCTTGACGTACGGTAACCGATGCCGGAATACCCTACGGCATTAATCGACGTGCTTACCGATTGGACAACCGAGGCAGATCCCGGCTGCTCATTGACGTTATTCTTGAAGTCCCCCTCGCACAGTGCTGATTCCTTGAAATAGCCGTAGGTTCCGGATACCGAGTTTCTGCCGAACAGCTGGATATCACGACGTTGCCAAGGTCCGGTGAGGCCCAGTTGGCCCCAGTTGGTAACCGGGCTCGAATAGCCACAGCGCAGGGTCGAGGAAAAGAGCGCATCGACCTGGGCCATGGTCAAGCCGCTCAGCGGGTTGTCCTTGTGCACGAATACCGCCAGTGCATCGATGGCAACAGGAACGGCAGTCGGTCGGTAGCCGAAGCGACTCTCGAATGCTTCGATTTCGTTATCGCGCATCTCCCGGCTCATTGGCCCGAAGTTGGAAGTCCGTTCCGTCAGTGCCGGCGGTGCCGTGGAGGACCCCGCCGCCTGAATCTGAATATTGACATTTGGGTAGATGCGATTGAATTCCTCCGCCCACAGGGTCATGAGATTCGCCAGGGTGTCGGAGCCGACGCTGGAGAGATTCCCGGAAACGCCACCTGAGCGCTGATATTCCGGAATGGCTGGGTCGACTTCCTGTGCCGGTGCCGTATGACACCAGGCGAGAGCGGTAAGGAAACTGGAAATCTTGAGGACTTTTATCGGACTCATGCAACTCTCCCGGGATTTTAGGACGACTCGGATCAGGACTGGGACGACTATACGGAGCCTATATTACAGAAATATGACAAAGCGATTACAGTCTGTTTACACCTTTTTTGACCCGGATAATCTGCAGGCCCGCATCTGCATTCATTTACGACACGGTGATCTGCTCCCAACTTTGAATATCCGATGTGCTATTCTGGAAGGGTGGTATGGCCCTGCTGCCAGCACTGCTGCATGAGGGAACCTCTGAATAATCAGGGATGTGCTCTGCGGAAATCCGTCGGGCGCCGCGACAAAGTATCATGTGCAGGGGATGGCCGTCGCCCTTGCCAGGCGCGACAACACCGCAAAGGCCCCCGACAGGCCCTGCCCAAAGGGGCTTCAAGGTGAGCCCACTGCCTTCGCCGCCTCTGATTAAATTTCCATTGTCAAAAACACGGTAGATAGTCCTGATGAGCACGAAACAGGTACAACAAGACAGCACAAGTTTAACTGATGCCATGAATGAAGAGCATGCAGAACCGGTGGACGATGGGCTTCAGGTTTCAGCCAGTCCGGATCTGAGCAGCAGCGAGTTCTATCACAACCGCGAGTTAAGCCACCTGCAATTCAATCTCCGCGTTCTGGAGGAATCCAAAAACCGGGACAACCCGTTGCTCGATCGCCTGATGTTCCTGCTGATTTTCAGCTCAAACCTGGACGAATTCTACGAAATACGGGTTTCCGGCCTGAAAAAACAACTGGAATCCGGACGGCAGAAACAGGGGCCGGATGGTAAATACCCTGATCAGATTCTCAAACGGATTCATGCCATTTCGCGAACAGCGCTTGACGACCAGTACCGGGTACTCAACGAGGACCTGCTACCGTCATTACGTAATGAAGGGATTTTTATTCTAAACCGGGACGAATGGGATGATGACCTGAGAGCCTGGGCCGGGGATTACTTTCACAACGACGTGATGCCGGTAGTCAGTCCCCTGGGGCTGGATCCGGCCCATCCTTTTCCCAGGCTGGTCAACAAGAGTCTCAATTTTATCCTGTCCCTGGAGGGCAAGGACGCCTTTGGCCGCGACAGCGGCCTGGCCATTGTGCCAGCCCCCCGATCACTGCCACGCCTGATAAAGGTGCCGAAGGAAATTCGCCCTGACGGGGACAACTTCGTCTTTCTGTCATCCATAATTCACGAAAGTGTCGCCGAGTTGTTCCAGGGCATGGAAGTCACTGAGTGTCATCAGTTTCGGGTGACCCGGAATTCCGACCTGGAAATGTCAAACGTGGAAACCGAGGATGTCGCCAGTGCCCTGCAGGGGGAACTGCACAGTCGGCGCTTCGGTGCGGCTACCAAGCTTGAGGTGGCCAGCGAGTGTCCGGAATTTCTGACGGATTTTCTGCTGGATCGCTTCAATCTCAGCAACGACGAGCTGTTTCGCCTCAACGGTCCGGTGAACCTGCAGCGGATGATGACCATCGGCGGGATGGTGGACCGGCCCGACCTGTGTTTCCCCAAGTTTTCCCCCGGCGTTCCGGACCTGCTTGAAGAGGACAACTGTATTTTCACCGCCGTATCCCAGGAGGATCAACTGCTGCTCCACCCGTTTCAGTCCTTCGTCCCGGTCATCGACTGGGTCAAGCAGGCGGCCAGGGACCCGGCCGTGTTGTCGATCAAACAGACGCTGTATCGCACCAACGAATCTTCCGAACTGGTGGAAGCGCTGGCGGAGGCTGCACGTAATGGCAAGGAGGTCACCGTAGTTATCGAGCTGCGCGCCCGGTTCGACGAAGAGGAGAATATTCAGTTCGCCAGCATTCTGCAGGAAGCGGGTGCCGTGGTGGTTTACGGCGTCCTGGGTTATAAAACACATGCCAAGATGCTGCTGATTGTCCGTCGGGAAAACGGCAGGCCGAAATATTATGCCCATCTGGGTACCGGCAATTACCACCGTAAAAACTCACAGATCTACACCGATTACAGCCTGCTGACCTGCGACAGGACTATCTGCGCGGATACTCACAAGGTTTTCCAACAGATAACCGGCATGGGCAAAAAGATATCTTTGGACGTGCTGCTCCACGCCCCCTTCAAGCTCAAGAAGTCCATTCTGAAAATGATTCGGGCTGAAAAACTGGCAGCCCAGGATGGCAAGTCGGCACGGATAATCGCCAAGGTCAATGGCCTGACCGAGCCCGATGTCATTCGCGAACTGTATGAAGCCTCTGCTGCCGGCGTTGCAATAGACCTGATAGTCAGGGGAGTCTGCTGTCTCCGACCCGGTGTCCCCGGCGTCAGCGAAAATATCCGGGTGAAATCCGTAGTCGGCCGGTTTCTCGAACATTCCCGGGTATATTATTTCGAAAACAGCCCTTCCCAGGTGTACTGCGCCAGCGCCGACTGGATGGAGCGCAATCTTGTCAACCGCATTGAAGTCTGCTTCCCCATACAGAAAAAGAAACTGGCCAATCGTATTGTCCAGGAATTGGCAATGTATCTTGATGACGAGGTACAGAGCTGGATGCTGCAGGCAGATGGGGAATATCAGAAACTGGCGCCATCAGGCCAGTCTCAAGTGGACGGGGTGCAGAACAGGTTACTGAAACAACTGGCGCAGAACTACGATCCTGCATAGCTGACATCGGGAAGAATCGACGGATCCAGCAGATGAGCCGAATCCCCCCGGCTGACGATGAATTCCAACATCCCCTCCCGCAGGGCTGTGGGGCTGAAGATGATCTGGTCACAGGACAGTGCCTGCATCAACCCCTCCATAATAGCGTAACCGGCAAGCAGCAGGTCTCGACGTTTTTCCTTGAGTCCGGGTAATGGCTCGCCGGAAAAAATCGAATTCAGCACACCATTTCGCAACTCCGACAGGATTTCAAGACTGATCACTCCCAACGGTCCGCCGTGTTCGTGGCACACTGATGCCAGCATCTTGGCGGTACCCGAGGAGCCATGGGCTGCGCTCCATTGGTAGTGGTTTATGCCCGGTGCGACGGACTGAAATACGCTGCGTGACGTCTTGCTGGCTTCGACGAGACAATTCTCGAGTTCCTCCGGGCTGGCCTGCATCTGCGTTGTGAAAAAACGGTCACGCCAGGACACACAGCCAACCGGAAGGGTTTGCGTAATGAGACGCTGGTGGCCGGACCCCACGATCAACTCGGTGCTGCCGCCACCGATGTCGATGATCAGATGGGTTCCTTCAGGGTCGGCCATGCCGGACAGGACTCCCGCATAAATCAGCACCGCTTCCTGGACGCCGCTGATAATGGAAATTTCCAGTCCGATGCTGGCTGCAGCCCTGATAAAATCCCCGGCATTGTCAGCTATTCGAAAGGTATTGGTGCCCAGGGCCCAGTAACGCCTGACGCCATGCTGTGCCATCAGGGCCTCAAAACCCTGGAGACAGTTCAATCCACGTTGAAACGCCTCGGGCGAGATAACGCCGGTTGCCGACACGCCTTCACCGAGCTGCACCTTTTCACTGCAGCGCTCGATAATCAGTATCTTGCCGTCAACCCATTCGCCAATCAGTAAATGGAAACTGTTGGAACCAAGGTCAATACACGCGTACATTAACCAAATCAACTCGCCAGTTCGTCAAGAGTCCTGTCCTCTGTCAACCAGCACTGGATGAAGGTTATCGTCGCGGGACAAGCCAGGGTTGTCGTGGATATTAGCAGCAAAGTGGGGTGGTGGCATGGAAACAGACGCTGAAAATCCCTGGACATCCATGTCGGAGTCTCCGGTGCAATGAAAAAAGGCCGGCGTACTTGTCCGGCCTTTTTAAACTTCAAACCACCTTAATTAACAAGGCTAAATCATTGATTGCTGGTAATTTTCCAACCCTACCCTGTCAATCAACTGGAGCTGTGTCTCCAGCCAGTCAATGTGCTCTTCCTCACTGTCAAGGATGGAACTGAGCAAATCCCGACTGACATAATCTCCGGCGGATTCACAATAGGCGATTCCTTCCTTAAGGTCCGGGCAGGCAATCATTTCAAGCTTGAGGTCACATTCAAGCATTTCCCGGGTGTTTTCCCCAATCAGCAATTTGCCGAGATTCTGGAGATTGGGCAGGCCTTCCAGGAACAGGATACGCTCGATGAGTTGATCAGCGTGCTTCATTTCATCGATGGATTCCTCGTATTCCTTGTCACCGAGTTTGCCCAGCCCCCAGTCCTTGTACATCCTTGAATGGAGAAAGTACTGATTGATGGCAATCAATTCGTTACCCAGCGCCTTGTTGAGATGCTTTATTACCGTGCTGTCAGACTTCATACACTCCTCCTGTGCTCAATCCGTGCACTATCGCCATAAAGTTGCCACATGTCAAGGAGGATTGAAGGTAACTAATTGAATTTATTGATAATATAAATAATAAGCAATCCCATTATCATTCCTGGACGTCCGCGTCGATTTCGACTTGCCGCAGGTAGAATATGACCTGGGAATGCTGCTTGGAAACCAGCCTGGGGTCGATCGGTGCCGGGGGCAGGTCTCAGGGGCAGATAAGAGCAGCAGATTTCACACGGGGATTTGGGGAGCAGATTTGACGCGCAGGCTTCAGGTGAAGGTCTGGGGAATCGTCAGGACGCACTGACGAAAGCCGCGGGCTTGCTGAATTCGCTGATGATCGACCGCGCGTGCTGGCCGCACTTGCCGCATTCGCTGGCAACACCGAGCTTGGCTCGCACATCTGCCAGCTTGACGTCTCCGTCCCGGCAGACGTCTCGAATCTGCTGATCAGTAATCTGGCGACAAATGCATACGTACATGGCAATCCCTCACAATAAGCGCATTCTAAATCTTAATGAGAATGATTGTCAACAACAATAATTGCCATGACCAGGTTCGAATCGGCTTTGCGCCGCGACTGCAGCAAAGTATATCTGAACGGCTTGATCGGGGGCTTCCAGGGCAGGTAGACCGGGATCAGAAGGGTCTGAGAAATTCCATGGCGACCTTCCATTCCTCGTCGGGGCCATAGCGCCACACCCGCAGGTAGTTTGACCTGAAACCGGAGCTTTCTCCCTCGTTGGTGGTGGACATGGTGCCGTAGGTGAAACCCAGTTCGCCGGATTCTGCCAGGTATCCACCCATGTGTTCCAGTCGCAGTGGATTGATTGTGGTGACGCGACTGTCAAGATATTTCCCGTAGGCCGCGCTACCCAGATCCTGACCCACACCCGGCGCCATACCTGGCAGGTAGACACGCAGGTTCTGCAGACCAAAGCGGATCATTGCCCGCTGTCCGCCACGAAAGTTAATCGACAAGCCCAGAGTGTTGTCCGCTTCTGCAAGGCTTTCCAGCGTATTGTTCGCGGTCAGCTCGGGTGGAGCGGTTTCCTGCATTACCGCCAGCGTGTCTTCATAGTTGGCCTCCACGTCCATGCTGAGGAATCCCGGTTCGGTAACAACCATGTCAGCCATGAGAGTCCACTGTCCATTCGATCGCTGCCATACATTCACCAGGTAACTGTAGGTCTGCTGGCCTTCTTCGCCATTTGCGTTCCCCTGGCTTCCGGTAAACATATTGGGGCCCACGGTGATGCCCAGGTCACCGGCACGGGACACATCGATATAATGATCTCGCCAGTAGAGCTGGTCGAGACTGTAAAGAGACTGGTTTCTTTCGTATAACGCCCTGGCATCCACGGGGCCATCCCGGAACAGAACCGAGTTTTCGCCCAGCACTTCGAGAAACGCCTCGGTTCTTCCCCGTTCCGTTGCCGCCCGGGAAAACTCGCGATCCACACTGGCGACTTCCTGCCAGTAGCGGAAATGATCGTCACGATCCTGGGACGACACGCTACCGGTCCACGACGACACCACTGCGGACAATGTCAGCATCAGGGGTATTTTAAAGCGTAATAAAATCGATTCAGGCTGCATAACAGACACCACCGTGTTTTTGCCAAGTATGACCCAATAGCCAGTTAACAGACAAGGCGCCATGGCGCACCCGGGGTCGCGATCGGACCTGCATGTCGACCACTCCTCCACCCTGCCTTTTGTCCTCAATTCCTGATCCTGCTACCATACGGCGCCATCACGTTGACGTCCCGGGCGTCATGCAGAGCCGACAGGAAGCTCCGGATCCGTTATTCACCCCCGGTAAATGAAACCGATTTCACGACGCTCCAGGAAACGAACATGGTTGATAATTTGTGGGAACAACTGGTCCAGGAAGCAAAACTGGTAGTGCAACGAGAACCGCTGCTGGCCAGCTACGTGCATTCCTGCATATTGAATCATGACAGCCTGCAGTCGGCACTCAGCTTCATCCTGGCAAACAAGATAAGCGATGAAGTGATGCCTGCAATCACCGTTCGTGAACTGTTTGAGCGCGCCTTTAATCAGTCACCGCAACTTATCGAGAACGCTGCCAGCGATATCCGCGCAGTCTTCGAGCGGGATGCGGCAACCAGTTCGTACCTGCCGGTTATCATCTACCTTAAGGGCTTCCAGTCTATCCAGGTTCATCGCCTGGCGCATTTCCTCTGGACCAATGACAGAAGAGACCTGGCTCTTTTTATCCAGAGCAGAAACTCTGCCGTATTCACTGTGGATATTCACCCTGCCTGTATAATGGGCAAAGGCATCATGTTCGACCACGCAACCGGCATCGTGATTGGCGAAACATCCGTCATTGACGACGACGTTTCAATCATGCAGTCGGTAACGCTCGGTGGCACCGGCAACGAGCAGGGTGACAGGCATCCCAAGATTCGTACCGGAGTGCTGGTGGCAGCAGGGGCAAGGGTGTTGGGTAATATCGTCGTGGGCGAAGGCGCCAAGATTGGCGCCGGCAGTGTCGTATTGAACGACGTGCCACCGCACACTACAGTCGTTGGAGTACCAGCTCGCGTCGTCGGCAAACCCTGTTCGGACTCCCCTTCCCAGACAATGGATCAGAATATTCTCAACGACGAGGAAAATTGAGGGACAGCGACTCCGGCATCCTGTTCAGAACCAATCAGTTCCCGGCAAACTGTATCAGCACGCCGGCAGCGATGGCTGAGCCGATAACACCGGCCACGTTGGGGCCCATGGCATGCATCAGCAGAAAATTGTGTGGATTGGCCTGCAGTCCCACACGATTGGCTACTCTCGCCGCCATCGGTACTGCAGATACCCCCGAGGCTCCGATCAAAGGATTGATGCGGTTACCGGGAAACAGGTTCATCAACTTGGCCATCAGCACGCCACTGGCAGTACCAATACCGAAGGCAACAATGCCAAGCGCCAGGATGCCCAGGGTCGCAGCGACAAGAAACTGGTCGGCTACGAGTTTTGAGCCTACCGACAATCCAAGCAGTATGGTCACGATATTGATCAGGGCATGCTGAGCCGTGTCAGACAATCGCGCCACAACTCCGCACTCCCGCATGAGGTTGCCAAAGGTGAACATCCCCAGTAACGGTGCTGCGCTGGGCACCAGCAGCGCAACCAGCAATAACAGCACGACAGGGAAAAATATTTTCTCCAGCTGAGCGACTTCCCGCAACTGGGTCATTTCGATCCGCCGCTCGTTCTCCGTAGTAAGCAGCTTCATTATCGGAGGCTGTATCAAGGGTACCAGCGCCATGTAGGAGTAGGCAGCCACGGCGATTGCACCAAGCAATTCCGGCGCCAGGATCCCGGATACATAGATTGCGGTGGGACCGTCGGCACCACCGATGATGCCAATGGCTGCCGCCTGGGCAACGGTGAAATCAAACACGCCCCAATCGGTCAGTACCAGGGCCCCAAGCAACGTGGCGAATATACCGAACTGAGCTGCAGCGCCCAGGATCAGCGTCTTGGGGTTAGCCAGCAATGGTCCGAAATCGGTCATTGCGCCGACACCCATGAAAATCAGCAGGGGAAAAATACCGGTTTCCAGCCCGAATTCCGAGAACTGATGCAGAATGCCTTCACCAACGGCGATGTCCACGCCAGGGATATTGGCCAGAATACCCCCAAATCCGATGGGAACCAGGAGCAGTGGTTCGAATCCTTTTCTTATGGCCAGGTACAACAATACAAGCCCGACGACAATCATTACTGCCTGGGGAAGGACTATCTGGGAAAGGCCCGTGGCATGCCAAAGATCAGCCAGCTGCATAATCGCCTGTCCTCAGCCTATTCTCAGTAACGAATCGCCAACCTTGACCGCATCACCTACTGCCACGTTTACCTTATTTACCCTGCCGCCGGAGGGTGCCCGGATTTCAGTTTCCATTTTCATTGCTTCCAGCACCAGCACGACGTCACCTTCGTCGACCTGATCGCCTTCCGTCGCCTGGACTTTAAAAATCGTACCGGACAGCGGCGCAACGACGTCCGTGCCGGGACCGGCCTGGGCGGTGCTGGTTTTTTCATTGGTACCGAGACCTGCTGGCGAATCCTCAGACCGGGCGGTTTCCAACTGATCCAGGTCGCCACCTGCGGAGACGCGCACTACATAGGCATTGCCGGACACTTCAACCGTGTACACGTTGGCAGAGTCTTCAATGCCCTTGTGCCGGTGAGACACCGGTGCCTCACCGGAATCAATTTCCGGCGCTGGTTCAAAGGCATCCGGATTGTGACGATTCTTGAGAAATTTCAGACCAACCTGGGGGAACAGGGTAAAAGTCAGGGTGTCGTCAATCGGATTGCTGAGCTCAATCTGTTGTTCTTCGGCAATTTTCGCCAGTTCCTGGCGTTGCCTGTCAAATTCCGGTGCCAACAGGTCTGCGGGACGGCAGGTAATAGGGTCATCGCCGTCCAGAACGCGAGCCTGGAGATCACTGTTCATCGGTGCCGGCGTGGCGCCGTATTCCCCCTTGAGAACGCCTTCCGTTTCCCGGGTCACCGTCTTGTATCGATCCCCGGTAAGCACGTTGAGAACAGCCTGTGTTCCAACTATCTGTGACGTTGGCGTGACCAGCGGGATATAACCAAGATCCTTGCGAACCGCGGGGATTTCCTCCAGCACTTCGTCCAGTCGATGCGTGGCATTCTGCTCCCGGAGCTGGTTTTCCAGGTTCGTCAACATCCCCCCTGGAACCTGTGCCACCAGTATGCGCGAATCAACTCCCTTCAGTGCTCCTTCGAATTTCGCATACTTTCGCCGGACTTCCCGGAAATACGCGGAGATTTCCTCAAGCAGCTGGATATTCAGGCCTGTGTCCCGGTCGGTGTCCTCCAGCATAGCCACCAGGGTCTCCGTCGCGGAATGCCCGTAGGTCATGCTCATGGAAGAGATCGCGGTATCCACGTTGTCGATCCCTGCTTCAACCGCCTTGATGTAAGTGGCCGTCGACAGGCCGGTGGTGGCATGGCATTGCATATGGATAGGCAGACTGACGGCTTCTTTCAGTGCGGTTATAAGATCGAAAGCCACGTAGGGTTTCAACAGCCCGGCCATGTCCTTGATGCACAATGAATCGGCGCCCATTCCTTCTATTTGTCTTGCCAGGGTCACCCAGCTGTCGATGTCGTATACCGGGCTGACGGTATAGGACATGGTGCCCTGGGCATGTTTCCCGACCTTCCTTACCGCCTTGATGGCTGCTTCAAGATTGCGCATGTCGTTCATGGCATCGAATACCCGGAATACGTCGACACCGTTTACTGCCGCCCTTTCGACGAACTTCTCCACAACATCATCCGCGTAGTGCCGGTAACCCAGTATGTTCTGTCCACGAAACAGCATCTGTTGAGGCGTGTTGGGCATGGCCTCTTTCAACAGCCTGATGCGCTCCCAGGGATCCTCACCCAGATAGCGTATACAGGCGTCGAAAGTCGCACCGCCCCATGATTCGATTGACCAGAAACCCACTTCATCAAGTTTCCCGGCTATAGGCAGCATGTCATCGATACGCAGGCGGGTGGCCAGCAGCGACTGGTGTGCGTCCCGCAGGACCAGTTCGGTAATTCCCAGGGGCTGCTTTCGTTCACTCATCCGGCATCCTCTCGCTCACGTCAAAGGTGTTGGTTTGAATCATGCTGCCTGCGGGATTCTGTCCGCTGGAACGCCCGGACGGCGGCGACAATAACGGCAACCAGTTCTCCTTGATGCGCCGCTTCCGTTGTGCTTTGCGCAGCCTGTCCGTTGCTGCGTGTCTCGGCATAATGCCCGGCACTATCCAGCTTTAGCGCTATCCGGGACATGGCCCGCGTGGCGCCGATCAGAAGGACCAGGAACACGCAGACGGTGCCCATACCATAAAGGGTCAGCATCAGGCCGGTGCTGATGAGATTGTCATTCATGAAGGGAATCCGCTGGCAATGAAGGCGCAAGAATACACCAAGCCGTCCCGGGGAGCGAACTTACTGCAGATTCCGTGCTGGTGGCTGCAATTGGGAGTCAATCCGGCCCGACTGGAAAGTACCGATACTCCAGAATGCCTTCGAAGAGCTGTGGTACACCCTTTTCAAGCACGGGCCTGAAATTCAGGTAGTGCAGGCGCTCACTCAGTTCGCGCAAGGAAATTTCCTGATCCTGAAATCGATTTATCCATTGAATTCCGTCCGAGACGCTGGTCCGGGTAACGTAACTTCCCCGAATCCATCGGGATACTTCTTCCGTACCATCAAGCTTGATGGCAATTTGCGCCGAACGCATGGGTAAATACTGCCCCTCAAGCAATAAGGGCTCCTCGAGCGGTAATTGCACGTTGGGAAAAGTGGAGGACCACTCCACGAAAACCAATGGGACCTGGCCACCCTCCAGGGTATGCAATCTTTGAGAGTCCGTCGTCAGCGCTTCACGGGCCTGTCGAGCAGTGGCAAAAAACTCCTTGATCGGCAGAACCTGGGGCCGGCTGAAAAGGGCCTGCAGATCCGCGCTTGACGCGCCCGCTTCCAGCAGATTTTCGTAGACCAGCTGGTAGGCCGTGTAAGGATCACCTTCCCCGAAAAGTACCTGCCAGTCGACCTGGTACAGGTCAACCATGGCAATTGCCTCGAGATCAGGGGGCTCCATGCTGAAGTACACCTGCTGCATGCGCCTGAACATCTCCAGGCCAAGCTGGTAGTAAAGTCGCTGGACAACCTGGCGGGGGCGCATCCAACCAGCATCGGGAGCGACCTGCCTCAGATCGGCGGCGACCTCCCCGCCCTGCTTCAGGGCGATGTGTTGGAGAAAATTCTGCCTGGCGATTCGATAGTAAAGCTCGATCAATCGTGTATCGGCTTCACCCCAGAGCAGTTCTCCTACCTGTACCGCGACCCAGGAAATCCGTTCAGACGAACGAAAATGGTAGGCCTGCATCGCCTCATTGTCACCTGCAACCCCCTCCAGGTGAAAATCACTGAGCTGCAGCAATTCGTAAACCAGGTCCGTATCCAGGCCGATGTGCTTATTGGTATAGAGCCATGCCAGGTGCTCGAGAATGGCATTGGCTTCCTGCCAGTTACCCTGGCGGACATTACTCCGGACCGTGAGAATCAGGTAGGGAAATTGAGATTCGGTGAACAGTCCCTCGTTAATCCGCAGTATCTGGATCGCTCGATCCAGTATTTCGTCCGTTTCAGCGAACTGGTCGAGGGACAGGGCCGCGCTGATAAGCCCGTTCATGGGTTCCAGCAATTGCATATCGTAGCGGCCCAGCTCACGTTCCAGCGACTGCAACTGCTGTCGAAACTGCTCCGCTTCGTCCATGGTACGTTGCCGGCCATCATCCTGACCGAAAGCGTCGGGCAGCGTGACTGATGCCGTCAGAAAAAGTATTAGAGAGAGCAATTTTAGCATGGTGAGCGTTAATGGTATCCTTCGGGTATCTACGCGCATACTTCCCGACCGGTTCTATCAGTTCATCTAGTTCACCGACTGGTCGGCTCTGCCTGGAACTATCCCGGGACTGTGCTATTGTGCCCAATCCGCTACAACAGTCTCAACCCGACTGTCGCAAAACCTTACGAGTCCGGCCCGTCGTAGTTGAAAATCACTGGCATATCGACCTGATGACCGGTAATGGCAAAAACTTGCGATCCCGGCACTACCCGGCGCCCATCGACAGCGCCGTTCGCAAGCATGCTTCCGGCCAACTTTACTCCGGGAAATGCCCTTATTCAAATCACATACGCCGGTATCAAATGATACCGGAGCCTGTGGCTTGAGGTACTGGCCAGCTGGGGATCTCCGGCAAACTACCGATAAAAAGTACCGGGCAGGGCAAAATCCGGTTCTTGCATTGCAGGCGGCGCCGGCAGCAGGACACTTAGCAAGCATCCGCAATCGATGCTACCATTTGCCGCCAAGTCATCAAGCTCCCGGCAGAATCTCAAGTTAAAGCGAAATTACCATGAAAATACTTATGATCTACCCGCAAATCGATGCACCCCTTGGCACCAACCATGGTATCGCGGCCCTGGCTGGAGTATTGCACGCCAGAGGCCATGAAATGGACCTGATGCACGTTTCGGAAAAATATCGGCCAGTACCGACCAGCGAAGAAATCGTGGCTTATATTCGGCAGAGCAATCCCGGATTGGTGGGATTCTCCGTAATGTCTCAGCAATACGACTGGGTAGTGGAGCAAAGCAAGGCTATTCGCGCATCGATGCCTGATCTGGTCCAGGTCATAGGGGGCGTTCATTGTACGATGGTTCCCGATGAAGTGCACAAGTCCAGGTTGTTTGACTACGTTTGCGTGGGAGAGGGAGACTGGGCCCTGCTGGAGCTCATGGATGCACTTGAGCGGGGTGACAGGCCCCACACCCTGTCCAACTTTCGTTCCTGGATGGGGGACGTCCCGGTTGCCAACCCGGTTGCCCCGTTTCCCGACCTGGACAAGCTGCCCCCCCTGGACTACAACGTTTTTGACATGAAAGCCGTAATGCAGGAAACCCGCGGCTGGATGGGTATCCTCACGTCAAGGGGTTGTCCCTACAAATGCACTTACTGTTTCAATATCGAGATTGTCGATCAATATATCGAGGATGGCGCGGCCAAGAACGTCAAGGACTTCCTGCGCCATTTCCCTGTCGATGTCATGATGAAAGATCTCAAGAAACTGTTGGATGAGAACCCGGAAATCAATACGTTCATCTTCGATGACGACCTGTTTACCCTGAACACCGACTACGTCGAGGAGTTCTGTGAAGCTTACAAGCGGCACCAGGTCGGCATACCTTTTGTAGTCAACGGCCATGTCAACTGCTTTGAGGAAAGAGCCGCCAGGGCACTGCAAGAGGCAGGCTGCATCATCGTCAAATTCGGGCTTGAAAGTGGTTCTCCGCGAGTCCGGCGGGAAATACTCAGGCGCTACATGAAAAACGAGCAGATAGAACGGTCCTTTGCCGCTGCTCATGCCTATGACTTGCACAGCTCTGCCTTCATCATGTTCGGACTGCCCTACGAATCAAGGGACGAAGTCATGGAAACGATCAGATTGTGTGCCAAGGTAAAGATGGGGCGATTTCGCTGGGCACTTTTCTTCCCTTTCAAGGGGACTGCGGGCTACGATATCGCCAAGCCGCTGATCGATGAGTCCAAAATCGCCGGTCAAGGAAACTATTTCGACGGTACTTGCCTGAATTTCGGCGACGAACATGATCTGTTCCTGGATAAACTGGGCAAACTGTGCAACTGGTATGTCAATGCCGAGACTGATTGGGAATGTGCTCCCCTATACCGCAAGCTGGTCCGGCGGGTCGAGGCGATGGACAAGGACACGTGGCTGCGGGAGAGAGACGATCTGGTAGCCTACGACCGGGACCTGTCTGAGGAGCTGATGGCCCAGGACAAGATTCACTATACGATTCGCTACTCCAATGTGATGGGTGTGCGCTCCGATTACATCAAGAAGGAACGGGAGCAGATGGCCGCCGGCCAGCAAACCGAGGCGGTGGCGTACACGCTGGATCAGAGCTGACCTGCCGCTCCCCACCGGCTTAGTCGCAATGTCCACTCTGCCCCCTGCCGTGAACAACCTGGTGGTACGTTGCCCGAACTGGGTCGGGGACATCGTCATGGCAACACCAGCGTTCGAGACCCTGCGTCGCGGCTTCCCGGACGCAAAGATTACGGCCTGTGTCCGACCCTACGCTAAGGGTATTCTTCAGGACAGCCCCTGGTTCGATAACATCATCGAAATCCGTGACAGAAGTCTTGCCGGCATGCGCCAGATTCATGCTGCACTTCGTCGATTGCAGCCCGACACCGGTATCCTGTTCACCAACACTACCCATTCGTATCTGACATTCAAAATTGCCGGGATTCCAAGTATTTACGGGTACAGGCGCAACCTGCGCCGACACTGGCTTACAGGCGGACCGGAACCCGTCATGGAAAACGGGGTTGTCAAACCTCTGCCGATGCAGAACTATTACCTTGAGATCTGTCGATATCTCAACCTTGAATTACCCGCTGCTCCCAAGCCGAGACTTTACCTGTCCGACGAACTGCAGGACCGGGGAAACCAGCTGATAAAGCGCTACGGTATTCTACCGGAAGATACTGTTATCGGTATCAATCCCGGCGCCAGCTTTGGTTCTTCGAAGTGCTGGCCCACGGAATATTTCGCCAGGCTGACAGAATCACTGCAACAGGTATACCACTGCAAACTGCTGTTACTGGTTGGTCCCGGTGAAGAGGAAATTGCCACTGCTATCACCGGGGACAGCAGGGCCGACATCATCAATACCGCCCCGGACCGGGTGGATCTTGCCCTGCTGAAGCCTCTTATAAAGCGCTGCAATCTTCTGGTAACCAACGACACGGGCCCCCGACACTATGGTGTGGCCTTCGATGTGCCCACGGTAGTAGTCATGGGCCCGACCAGCGCCGTTTACACCAGAACCAATCTTGAGCAAACACGGGTACTGCAGCGCGATCTTCCCTGCGTGCCATGCCACAAGAAGGTCTGCCCGCTGGGCCATCACGCCTGCATGCGGGAAATCCATCCCGGTCACGTGATGGCAGAAGTCGGCGAATTGCTGGGAGACAGGCCATGAGGCCGTCTTACTACTGGGCAAAATGGGACCAACTGAAAGTGCAACCGGACGTTGGGTCGCTGGAGTCACTGGCACATCGTATTGCATCCACCTTTGTGGACCGGTGTTTTTACAGCGATGAATACAACCCCGGCTACATCAGGCTGTTGTGCCACATGGCAACATTTTTCAAGGATTCCGATCTCAACCAGATCGCCTCCAACGCCATTTTCGGCCTGGTTATCGAACGGCTATGCGATGACTTTGAAGAGCTGCAGACGGAAACCTACAACCGGCTGATTTGTCAGATCGTTGATTTTCTGCGAACACTGCCCGAGGGAATGGAGCTGGACCAGGAACTGGACAGCTTTAATCTGTCCACCGAGGATCAGTTGTACCAGCGGATAGAGTCGATTCGCCTGAGTCCGGATGAGCGTATCCCCGCGTCTATCAATCCCAGGAAAGTCATCGTCTTGTCCAGGGTAACTGTCGGCGCGGACGTCGCTATAACCAGCGTAATATGTCAGCGTGTTGCCGAACGCTTCCCCAATGCCAGCATCCACGTCATGGGCAGTGGCAAAGTCCGACAGATCTTTACCAGCAAATCCGGTGTCAAGGTGCACGAACTTCATTACGAACGCAGAGGAGGATTAGTCCAGCGATTCCTGGTGTGGATCAACCTGTTGCAGCAGGTGCGGCAGGAGATCGACGGTCTGGATGAAAATCAATTCCTGCTGCTGGATCCCGATTCGCGGTTGACACAACTGGGTGTGTTGCCACTGGTATCGGCTTTCAATTACAGGTTTTTTAATAGTCGTGGTAAAGCCGGCTACCCCGTAAAAGCGTCTATCTCGGAACTGACGAATCTATGGCTGGACAATATCCTGGGGCATGGTGATTACTGTTTTCCCCGGGTCTGGCCTGAAACGCCCAGCATGAACCTGGCGCTTGGGTTGCGCACCAGGACTGATCCGCATCAGTCATGCCATTTCATCACCTTGAATTTTGGTGTCGGTGGAAACTCGCGTAAGCGTGTCGAAGACAATTTTGAAACAGGCCTGGTATTGAAACTCCTGCAGGACCAAACCACGCGCGTGTTTCTTGACCTCGGTTTTGGCAGTGACGAACATCGGCGCAGCCAGCAGATAATTGACGCGGCAAGGTCCGAAGGCTTCTCGGTGCAGGAAATCGCTTTCAAGGAACTGGAATCCGCCAACGCCGATACCCGATTGTTCGGTGTTCACTGTTCTGTGGCTGAGATCAGCGCCCTGATCGCCATCAGCGACGAATTTATCGGCTATGATTCCGCCTGCCAGCACATCGCCGCGGCTCAGGGCATAAGGACTTACACGGTCTTTGCGGGCACCAATAATGCCCGCTTCATCCGTCGCTGGCGGGCTTGCGGTCCTGGTCTCAGCGAGATTCTTTATGTCGATACGGTCTCCAGGGATCGCCCGATAGACCAGGTTGAGCTTGTCGAACGTCTAATGGATCTGCGGAATTCCTGATTATGCGCTCTTCACGAATCACGACACTTCTTAAGTACACACTGACCGGTTATGGAAATAAGATGGCTATCAGGCAAGCGCAAAAGTTTTTCAACAGCCGGCTAATTAATCAGAGGGTCCTTAAGTAACCTTTAAGTTTTCGTTCCTATAGTACGACCAGTACGACTCATCGACTTGCCAAACGGGAACGAAGCATGTCAGACACAACCTCTGCTGTAAGCGTCAGTCCAGACCCGAGCGTTTCCACCGAAATTCTAGGCCTGTTCAACACGGCTCAGTCCGATATTACGACAGGGACGCCTCGCAGCCAGACCCGGTATTATCTTGATACAACAGGTTCTCCGCGTCGTGCTGACCTGGAGAGTTTCATCGCCAGCCGATTCAATAAGTATTACGGCGCTTCGATCGTAGAGTTTTACCCGTTATTGCTTGCTCGTTACGACCGTTCCCGGATTTCGTCCATCGTGGGACTCAGGTCTGGCAGTAACAGACCCCTTTTCCTGGAACAATACCTGGAGACATCCCTTGCGCAGACGATAGCCCACAAGGCTGGTCAGACCGTCCAGCGAGACAGCATCATGGAAATCGGCAACCTGGCCTCCAGCTTCAATTCAGGAAACCGGCTCATGTTCGTACTGCTGACTGCCATCCTTGCCAGGGCTGGTTATATGTGGGTTGTTTTCACTGCCACAAACCAGGTCCGGTCCATGCTGGAAAGGCTGAACCTTAAACCGGTGTCGCTATGTCAGGCTGATGAATCCAAGCTTGTGGATGAAAACCAGGTATGGGGTAGTTACTACCGATCCCAGCCGATAGTGCAGGCCGGAAATGTTGCTGAGGCAATGGCAATACTCCAGTCGGCTAAAGTCGCCCGCAGGTTCATTGACGACCATGAACACCAGATTGCAACGCTTGCATCCCAATTGCAGTGTCATCACGGCCGGGAGCATCCTCCTTATGTCTGAACTCTGGTTGAAAATCCGTGCCAGCGCTGGAAACAATCCTGGCACACCGGCTCTATCGATTCCCGGTTCCAGCATCTCGGTGACTTATGCGCAACTGGTTAAGCGTGTAGAAAAACTGGCGAATTTCATGGGAACCCTGAAACCGGGGCCGATCGGCCTGCTGGCGGACAATGGTATAGACTGGATCATCACGGACCTGGCCTGCGTCGAGGCTCAGAAATGCCTGGTTCCGGTTCCAACTTTTTTCACACCAAGCCAGCGGGAACATGCATTGGACGACGTCGGAGCTGAACACCTGGTCGCACCGGTCACAACCCGGCTTCCTGCCAATTATCGGCTGACTGGCAGGTTGCCGGGCGCAGACGGACTTGGGCTCTGGCAAATAACTGGCGGAGAGACCGATTTTGACCTTGCTGGGATAGCACTGGATGCACAAAAAATCACCTACACCTCCGGCTCAACCGGATTCCCCAAAGGAGTTTGCCTGAGTGCAGACCACCTGGCGGAAGTCGCAGGGTCAGTTGATATTGCCACTCGAGGTATTGCTATCAAACGACACTTGTGTGTGTTGCCGTTATCCACTCTCCTGGAAAATGTTGCGGGAGTTTATGCACCGTTGCTGAGGGGAGCAGAAGTTCTGGTACCTGCACTTCATTTACTGGGGCTCCACGGCAGCTCGAGTTTCCATGCTGAACAGTTCCTGCGCTACATCAGTTTGAGTGATCCGGGCAGCCTGATAGTTACGCCGCAACTTCTCGACTGCCTGGTTCAGGCAACCCTGGCCGGTTGGCAGCCACCCCCATCCCTACGCTTCATCGCTGTCGGAGGAGGCAAAGTGAGCCAGCGGTTGATTGAACAGGCCTCTGCTGCGGGATTACCGACTTATCAGGGATATGGACTATCGGAATGTGGTTCGGTGGTCAGCCTGAATCTACCCGGAAATGATCGTCCCGGCAGCGTCGGCAAACCGTTGCCCCACGCTAACGTGTCGATTCACGGTGGCGAAATTCACATTGGAGGCGCCCTGTTTCTGGGCTATACCGGAAATTCTGATCCGAAATGCAGGTCAATGCTGCCAACAGGGGATGTGGGCTACATCGACGACCAGGGTTTTCTGTTTGTTACCGGAAGAAAGAAAAATCTGATTATCTCCTCTTTCGGCAGGAATATATCGCCGGAATGGGTGGAAGCGGAACTTACATCAATACCCGGCATCAGGCAGGCCTTTGTCGCCGGGGACGGCCATCCCTATCTGATAGCGCTGCTGGTTACCCTGCCCGGGGTTGACGAAAAATCCCTCCACGCGGCCATTGAGGCCATGAATATGGGCCTTCCGGACTATGCACGAGTCAGGCGCTGGACTCGAATACCGGGCGGATTCAGTGTTGCAAACGGCACGCTTACAGAAAACGGTAGATTGCGAAGAGCACGCATCCTTGCTATGTACAGGCAGAAACTCGAGAAGCTGTTGCCGACACCTGATCTGCCTGCGGTTTCCACCAGACACGATACGGGTAGTTCCCGAATGCGGAGCTCAGGATGATGACTTTTTATGAAAAATTACAGGCTGACACGCGACACGAGCGTCAAACGCTACTTGAAACCGAGATGATCCAGCGAACTTTCAGGGGGGAGATCAACCTGGAAGACTACGTCAAATTCCTTGGCCAGGCGTTTCATCATGTTAAACATACAGTCCCCCTGTTAATGTCCGTCGGGGCCAACCTGGATGATGATCGAGAGTGGCTGCGATCTGCGGTTGCCGAGTACGTCGAGGAAGAAATAGGACACCAGGAGTGGATACTCAATGACATCGCAGCGTGTGGTCATGACAAGGAATTGGCGCGTAACAACCCGGCAAATTTTGAAACCGAAGTGATGGTGGCCTACGCCTACGATCTGGTCAATCGCATTAACCCGGTAGGCTTTTTCGGGATGGTGTTCGTACTTGAAGGAACCAGCGTGGACCTGGCGGACTCTGCAGCAAACCGGATCAAGGATGCGCTGAATCTGCCTGAACAGGCATTTACCTATCTTCGATCACACGGCAGTCTCGACCAGGAACACATCAAGTTTCTGGAGAATCTGATCAATCGATTCGACAACCCCCTGGAACAGGCGCTGTTAATTCGCTCTGCAAAATCTTTTTACAGACTCTACAGGGGCGTGTTCGAAAGTATCAGGTCCTAGGAATCAGTCATGAACCTTGATAAAAAAACTATTGTATTGACCGGCGCAAGCGGTGGTCTGGGGCAGGAATTGGCAAGGCAACTGGCGTCTACAGGAGCGCAACTGGTTCTTGTTGGCAACACTGCTGAAAGCCTCGCTCGAATCGCCCTGGAACTGGACGGTACAGATTCACAGCACTTTACGCTGGATCTGGACCTGGGCACCGAGAAGGGAATCGACACACTGATCGAATTCTGCCAAGGCCTGCCGGCGGGCATAGATGTTTTGATTAATGGTGCTGGATTGAATCATTTTGCCTTGACGGAAAATCATGATACCGGATTTACACGACAGCTGTTTATGGTCAACCTGGTAGCACCAGTTTTATTGACCGTGAAGTTGCTGCCGCAGCTCCGGGAAAAAAACGAAGCACTGATTGTCAATATCGGCTCTGTGCTCGGTGCAATAGGCAGTCCTGGCTACGCTCCATACTGTGCAAGCAAGTCAGGTCTGATGCGGTTCAGTGAGAGCCTGCGGAGAGAACTGGCAGACAGCTCGATTAACGTGCTCCAGCTAAATCCCCGCGTCATTCAAACAGCAATGAACACGGAAATAACCAATCGATTGAACGAACAATTGAGCAACAAGTCTGATACTCCCAAATTCGTGGCCAGGCTACTGGTCAGGAAAATACAAAGAAACCGGTTCGGTGAAATCAATATTGGCTGGCCAGAAAGACTTTTCGTCAAAATAAACGCTGTTTTCCCAAGCCTGGTCGACAAAAATTTTCGAAAGACCCTGCCAATGTTTAAAAAGGCGGCAGGTATGTGCGGTAAGAATCTTTTTACCAATTCAGCTGAATCTCGTATTTCCCAAGACACATCATTGCCAACAAGGAGGTAGCAAGTATGCAACCCCGTCATAAGCATCTGATTTCCATTTTTGTTTTCACCAGCGTCTTTTCCTGGGGTGCGTACGCACAAGTTCAGAAGGCGGTCCTCGACTTGCAGAACCGATGGGCGGAGGTCAACTACACCCTTGAAGGAGAACAGCAGCTATCGGCATTGGATGATCTGGCGCTTCTGGCGGATCAGGTTACCTCACAGTTTCCAAGCTCGGCTGAAGCATGGACCTGGAGTGGCATAATAAAATCCACGTTTGCCGGCGCACGGGGCGGGCTGGGTGCATTGTCCCTGGCAAAAAAGGCGCGCCGTGATCTGGAAAAAGCCATAGCGCTGGATCCGGAAGCCATGAGTGGCTCCGCTTTCACCAGCCTCGGCACCCTCTATTACAGCGTTCCAGGCTGGCCGGTAGGATTTGGCGACAATGACAAGGCAGAGGAACTGCTTACCAAGGCATTGAGCATTGCGCCTGACGACATTGACGCCAATTTCTTTTTTGCAGAATATAAACGAGACAGCAAGCAATTCGATGCAGCACGGTCTTTTTATCTGAAAGCTCAACAAGCGCCTGCCCGACCAGGACGCGAACTGGCTGACAGCGGGCGTCAGGAAGACATCCGCAAGGCGCTGGAAGCATTGGACAGCCGCTAAAATATTGGCCAACGTAAGGGAGCCTCTGACCGCTCATGCAAGTGTTGTTAGTCGAAGACGATGCCCAGCTAGCTGAAGCCGTGGTTGTGGCCCTTAAACGACACAATTTCGCTGTTAATCGCGTTGCCAACGGTCGTGACGCACTCCTGGTGATTGAAACTGCGCCTCCTGACATCATCATCCTGGACCTGGGGCTACCGGATATCGACGGCATCCACTTGCTACGGAAGTTTCGTCAACTTCACTTCGCCAACCCGGTGTTGATATTGACAGCGAGAGACTCCATCGAGGACAAGGTAACCGGGCTGGACAGTGGCGCCGATGATTACCTGCCTAAACCGTTTGATATCGATGAACTATTAGCCCGGTTGCGGGCACTCGAAAGACGACTGAGCAAAACCGGAAGTGCTACTATAGTTCTTGGCGGTGTAAGCCTCGATACCCACACACACGAATTGGCAATTGATAGTCAGCCCGTCAATCTTGCCAGGCGTGAATACATGCTACTGAAAGCACTCATGGAAAATGAAAACAAAATTCAGACCAGGGAGGCGTTGGAAAACAAGCTGTACAGTTGGGGTGAGGAAATCAGCAGCAATGCCGTGGAAGTTCACATTCACCACTTGCGCAAAAAATTACCGCCAGGATTTATCCAGACGGTTAGAGGTGTCGGCTATATCATACGAACGCCAAAGCTTACAGCTTCGTAATGATAGCTGATGACTTCAATCCGACTCTTTCTGACACTGACCATTATTTCCATCATCACACTGGTCAACTTTCTGTCTTCGCTGCGTGGCTATCGTGAAAGTATGCGGGAAGCTGATACGTTATTTGATGAGCAATTGCTGGAATATGCCCTGCTGCTCAGTGCCACCCTTCCTGAGTCGACAAAGCGTGAGACCAGCCTTACCGTTGCCGATCCCAGTATCAACCCACAGCTGGACAACTCGCCTGGTTTCCAGTCAACCCTGGTTTTCCAGATCCTGGACTCTGATCGAAACCTATTACTGAACTTTAACACGGCGGCCAAATCGGCGATTACGTCGTTGAATCCGGGATACAGCGATGTCAATTTCGACGACTATCGTTGGCATGCGTTTACTTTCAGAGATAGACATAATGATCGGTGGATAATTACCGCACAAAGGTATGACATTCGCTATGCCCTGGCAGAACGGGTTGTCCTGGAGTCCATCGTCCCCATTGTACTTGGCATCCCGGTTGCCGGGCTTATCGTTTGGTTTCTCGTGGGCGCAGGACTAAAACCTGTGTCAAGACTCGCCCGGGAATTGCAGCAAAAAAAGGCGTCAGATCTTTCTCCAGTTATCCTCGACACAACGCCTCGGGAACTGCAACCGCTGCAAGAATCCACCAACGAGTTGCTGGGACGACTGAAAGCATCCTTCGAGCGGGAGAAGCGATTTGCTGCCGATGCAGCTCATGAGCTCCGTACACCGATTAGTGTGCTCAAAGTACAATTGCACAACCTGCTTGATGAGCTCGAAAATCAACCGGAGTCTGCCCAACAGTTGAAAACAGGTATTGATCGCATGGGGCATCTTGTCGAGCAAATACTTGATTTGAATAAAACCTCACCCGACCTGTCTATGTCACAATTCGACCAGGTGGATATATACGCACTGTGCAAGGAGGTAGTAAGCGATTCCTTTGACCAGTTTCTGCAGAGAAACCAGACGTTGGAGCTGCTGGGGGATCAGGCGATTGTCAATGGCGACCGCTTTGCGCTTGGCACTTTGTTGAAAAACCTGCTCAGCAATGCCTCCAAGTACACTCACGAAGGAGGTCATATTACCGTCAAGGTCATTGGCTCGCAAAAAGATGTAATACTGGAAGTGGTGGACAACGGCCCTGGAATTCCAGATACCGAACGCCTGCGGGCGCTGGAGAGGTTCTACCGGACCAGTGGAGACAGGCATCGAAACGAACAACCTGGATGTGGGCTTGGGCTGGCCATCGTCGATCATATCGTGGAACTGCACAGTGCAAGCCTTGAACTTTCTGAACCGGTAACCGGTAGCGGATTGCGTGTCACTATTACTTTTCGCAGATCGCAACAGGCTGCATAAGATGAAGCTACGAATTCTTGTTTTTCTTCTGATTTCGATAACCCAGCATTCACCAACAGTCTGGGCTGAAACGCCCGAATTTGAAATTAAAATCCGTAATCACCTGTTCTATCCATCCGAATTAATCATTCCCAGCGGCGTCAAGATCAAATTGCGTATTGTCAATTCCGATGAAACGGCAGAGGAATTTGAAAGTTACGAGCTCAATCGTGAAAAGGTCATACGAGGCGGAAGAACAGGAATTATTTTTATAGGGCCACTTAGAGCCGGCGTCTATCCATTCTTTGGTGAGTTTTATCCTAAGACAGCACAAGGCAGAATCATTGTTGTCGACGAAAAGTAGTTTTTGAGACGGGTAGTTTCATGACAAGTGCACTGATTATCATATTACGTGAAGTACTGGAGGCAATGCTTATAATCAGCTTGCTGCTTGCCGCTTCCACAAACCTCGAAATCCACCGACGCTGGGTTGTGGCCGCCATAATCAGCGGGATGGTCGGCGCCGGGATTTATGCCCTGTTTTTTAATCCAATCAGTGATGCTTTCGAGGGTGTGGGACAGGAAATAACTAACGCTGCGACACTTTTTATAATCAGTATTTCACTCGCAATGATTTGTTTCATCATAATCGACCACATTAAAGCCGGATTACGAGTAATTCCAGTTTACGCCGGAATTATTGGCCTGTTTGGCAGTATTGGCCTGGCAATCACCCGGGAAGGCGCCGAAATCTATATCTACTTCTCCGGGTACGTAGTTTCCCCCGAGCCGTTGCAGCCAGTCCTCATAGGCGGTGTACTGGGCGCAGGCATCGGCTTCAGTGTTGGAGCCCTGATCTACTACAGTCTGAAAACTCTCGGTCGCACTGCCAGTCTGCTGATCAGTTGTATTGTCCTGGTTCCGGTAGGAGCTGGCATGGTATCCCAGGGGATTACCTACCTGATGCAGGCTGATAAACTGCCTGCTCAATCACCGCTATGGAATTCCACAAGGTTGGTGGCCGAGAACTCGGTGCTCGGCGAATTGCTCTATGCCCTGTTTTCCTATGAAGCAACGCCTACACCGCTTCACGTCACATTCTACGTTGCAACCTTTGCAACTACACTTCTTGGAATGGCGGCAGTGTGTTACGTAAAAGGCAACCCGGGAAGCAACAACCTGGACTATGTCTGAATTGCTTTTCAGGACCGCGAAATTTAAATTGCCGAGACATCCGTGGATACTACACGTTGTCCTTGTGGTTCCAGCTACAACCCTGGCCGATGAGCCGTTCCAGCACAATGGCATTGACAAGGTTTACCATCCTTATGTGCAAGCCCTTGAAACTGAAATCGAATACCGCACTGTCTACCAGACCGATGGCGACCCACAGGAAGACGGTGTAGCCAGGCATCGGCTGGCAATCGGCCGCGCAATTAAAGATCGTGTTTTTCTTGAAGGATATCTCATTGGAAAAGAAACACCTCAACAAGTTTTTCGCCTCGACGCATACGAAATTGAGACTAAAATCCAACTAACAGAACAGGGAGAATTATGGGCAGATTGGGGACTTCTTTTTGAGTTCGAACGAGAACGAAGTGAAAGCATAACTGAGCTGTCTGCTGTACTGCTCATGGAAAAAGAGCTTGGGAGTTTCGTCGGGACTTTCAATTTCGGCACCGAGTATGAATTCGGCTCCGATATTGACAATGAAGTCGATTTTGATCTGGCAGCACAATTACGATACCGCCACTCTGAGCGGTTCGAACCCTCTTTCGAGGTCTATGCTGATGAAATTACCTTCGCAGCCGGTCCTGTAGCCCAGGGTGTTGAGCGTCTGGGCGTCAACCGCAAAATATTCTGGGAGATAGGCGTTCTATTCCCTTTTAACGAAAATACACCGGATTCTACCATTCGCTTCCTCCTTGAACTTGAGTTCTAACGGATGATTCCCGGTTCTGATCGATGTAAGCCGGCTAGAAATCCGTAAACTTACGGCAAGATTGTGCTCTGCTCAGGCGCACAAGGTATTTCCGTTTACCAACCGTAGGCGAGTGCCAATAATGAATAAGCGCTTTCGACCTGTGCCGCCCAGTACACGACAAAAAAAACGATTATGGTTGCCGAAGTTGCAATGGCGGCTGTTTCCAGGTCATCAGGTAATTTCCTGCTGTTGTCCTGCTCTGTCATATTCTGCTCCATCTAAATTTAGAAAACATCTGAATAACACTAAGCATATTCAGCGAATCGCGCCAATCGTACCGGATCAGGCGTTCAGAAGCAGCTTCTAGCTGCCGGCGAAACCAATCCAGCGGCCGGTCGCGGCGACCGTCACCCATACCATGATGGACGAGACGGCTATCAGTTTTACCGATAACGGACTGAGATTTTCCAGGCCCTGACGCAACAGCGGTCGCTTGACAAAAAAGACAAACAGGATCCCTGTTGTCAGGGCCAGCATTTTGTACCAGAAAACCGGAAGGAAATAGATCTTACCGGCAACTCCACACGCCATGAAAATCCCGGTAAAGAGAGCTACTGCCAATGCCCAGACAAAAACCTTGTGGGCCTTGTCCAGAATCTGCTGCGGAGGAACGTCTTTGAACCCCATGCCTAACAGGCGGGCATCCGCTACGAAGACAGAGCCACCCAGCAAGGCCATTGCCAGCAGGTGAAAGGCCTCTACCAGCGCGAACGCAGCTCCCCAGGTTTTGCCGATGACTCCGAACCAGGTTGTTTCCATCCATAGAAAAAAATCATATAGACCCACCCAGACATGCCTTCTCAGGGTCACCAGGCAGTCGTCACCTACGCACTCCTCTACCGGCCATACCGGCACCACGGAAAACAAGAGAGTTCCCAGGACAAGCAGAACTACGATGATCGTTCGACGATAGGAACCAATGGAAAATGTTGACGCGGCAATTGTAGACATTGCGTGCTCCTTGACGTGCAGCGGGCGATTTCTGCCCGGGCCGGCCTTTTCTTAGAAAATAGTCTGGTCAGGGACACAGCCTGACAGTGTTTGCATAATCCCGGGCTGGGTGTATTCGCAGTCGAACCAGTCATAGGCTATGAGCCGTCCGCAAATCACAATCAACCCCCAGAATACCAGCGACAGCATCGCCCCAAGTCTCAGGTTTGCCGGTGCCCTGGCCTGTGCATCCCAGTCTCCGGCAGCGTTTACCATGTTCCGGTGAAACAGAAAGGCATTAACTGCCGCTGCCACGAGAAGCACCATCTTGATTCTGAACCAGATACTCTGCGTATTGCGCACCGGTACTGCGTAGAACAAGGCAATACCGGTGATGAACATGATGGTGAAGCCAATCAACATGGGCAGGTTGAGGCGGCGGGCCAGGGTGCTGGCTGGCAGGTTTGTGAAGGCAACCCCCACCATCCTGAGGTCGATTATAAATAGCATGCCAAGGCAGAGCATCAGCGTCAGCACATGAGTCGACTCGACCCAATTGTACATGTAGTAGGATTCATGCAACCGGGTGCTCCAATCGTGCGTGTCCAGCCATAAGGCAAAGTTATATAGCAGCTCATTCACCCTGGGTGATCTCCCCTGATAGTTTTTATAACTTACCTGGCCTGACTTGTCAGGACCTGGTGATTATTCAAGTTATTCTATGAAAAGTTATGATTTTAATATATTTTTTATTTTGGTCGGCTGACTCTGACGAAAATGGCTGAGCGCGTAAACTGCCGCGCCGTAAGGATCAAGGTTCCACTGAGATCCGGAACCCACCAGGTGGCGCTTCTATAGCCTGTGGCGATGGCGCCTGCCCAGGCTTCCTCCGGAAGATACCGATAACTGCCGGCGGCACATTGAGACTGATCAAACTTGTTGTTGACGTTGCAGTTCTACCCGGATGCAGCAGTGCCGTTTTTTTATACTTGGCGCTGCCATCCCTGCTGTTTTCCCCTGGCCCTTTCATAGCCATTTCCCAGCCATTTCCTTAACCTTTTCCTGCCCAGTGACCTGTCCGGATAATTCACATCATTTCGGCGAGCCAGACAACAGTCGGGAAGAATACCTCAGCAATCCCTGCAAATCCACACCGTATCACCATGGGCAGAGGTGGCCTTGCCGCCTAGTCGCCATTCAGTTTCCGCTTGCGATACTCGGAGGGTGTCACTCCCATTATCTCCCGAAAAGCGTTGTTGAATGGCGTGATCGACTGATAACCCACCGTCAACGCAATTGTGAGAACTGGCACACTGCGGTTTTCGGGATCAGCCAGTGCTTCACAGGCATCTTCGACGCGATACTGATGAAGCATCGCGTTGAAATTACGATAACCAAGAGTCTTGTGAATAAAGGCCCGAAGTCGGTATTCCGGAAGATTAAGTTTCTTGGCAAGTCTGGCAATCGTTAATCCTGCCTCGCGGTATAACTTGACGTCACGAAACTGCTGGTTAAAAGTTTCAATATCAAAATCTGCAGAGACTCCGTTGCGTTTCTCCTCGGTAAGCACCGCCACTTTTCTGATTACGTTGCCCAGGGAAACATAGTCAAATTGCATGGTAGCGATCAACATTGCGGTCACCAGCACGGCAATTGCCGAAACCAGCAACAATTGTGCCTGGGCATCGTTTATCGAACCGGAGGCCAGCAGAAAATTCTCCACGAGTACGACAAAGAAAATCAGCGCACCCTGCAATGAGATTATCATCCAGCGTAACGCCCGCCTGTCCTCTACAAGGTCCGCCCGCCACCCCTTGACTGTCCAGTAGATCGCGAATCCGACGAAAAGTAACTGCATGATGTCCAGCACGGTGGCGAGCAGATTCAACGCGACACTGAAACTGTTGTCTCCCACCAGCGATAGCGTGGCTTCCAGCACGATCTGAATCGCAAACAGGATTCCAAGCACCAGTGGAAACTGTCGTTGTTCCTGAAAAACCAGGAAGCTGTATATCATGAACAGTCCGGGAATGGCAGCAACGGCAGTATTTACCAATAGTTGCCAGCGGGAAAGGTCCAGGCGAAACAGCGGATCGATATGAAGTGCCGACATGCCGTTAATGACATACAGCACGGCAAAGCCGGCCAACAATGCGAAGATCCTGGCGCTTGCTGCGTGGGGTTCAGCCTTGAGGTATCCAATGGCCAGCAGAATCAGGGACATGATCGCGACCAGCTGGACAGTGAATAGAAGGATTGGATCGGACAAGGTTGCTTCCTGTAGCGATACTGTAAAACGATTTTGCGAGATCGGTTGCCAGAGTAAAAATCTGCTCTCAGACAGTTCGGCTGAATTAGGAACTCCTCGTTACTGCGGGCCGGGCCATTGCTTCTTATAGTTGTCCTGGGTAGTTGTCCTGGGTGAAAAAGTAAGCTTCGAGCTTAGCCTGTTCGACAATCAATGCCAAGCACCCGCCCCTGCCAATCTGATTTACCACTGATCGCACCAGCTACGCTCCAGTAATGCCCGCTCATCAGGCAGTAACGGTGCGTTGACCGCCTGACTCCGGACGGTCCGGAAACCCGGAGCTCCTGGCATGCCGAAAGCCCATCCAGATCAGGAATTGAAAGCCGAACAGCAGTGAAGCGGCAAGCAGATGGGTCGGCTGAACAAGCGCCGGCATGCCGAGGTGACCCAGGGTTGCTCCGGACAACACCGCCAGCAATGTGACAGTGATCATTGCCATTGCGAATCGCGTAAGACTGTGCTGCCAGCCGACAGACCGTACCAGGAGATAAAGCAGCCACATGTTCGAGAAAAGTACGATTGCAGAAAAGCTTCTGTGGACATAGAAAAACCAGGGCATGAACTCGATCCAGCTGGACCGCAGCTCCTCTCCCTGGCTACGGCTGATCAGATCGGTCATCTCCCTGACCTGGGTACCCATACTGATCTGGACCAGGCCAAGGATAATAATGACGTATAACCACTTTTCAAATCGCGGGTCGAGTCCCGCTACGGATTGAGACACCATGATACCCCGTCGTGACTGCGCCAGGGCAAACAGCAGGGCCGCAACGATAGCCAGCGCCATCAACATGTGCACAGTTATCATGCCCGGCTGCAGATTGGACGCAACCACGCGGGCCCCCAGCCATCCCTGAAACCCGACCATCAGAAAGGCAGCGACAGAAGCACGAAATATCCAGGGATCGTGCTTTCGGCAAGGCCAGGAAACCAGGGCAGTTATGAAAATCAGGAAGCCGATGGTGACACCGACCAGGCGGTTGGCGTATTCGGTCCAGGTCTTTACCACGTTGAAGCGAGTCTCTGCGTACCCCAGTTCGGCATAGAGCTCCTGGTAATTGTCCGGCAATTGAGACTCGCTGGTGGGTGGAATCCATTGACCAAAACACGTGGGCCAGTCGGGACAGCCCATACCGGACCCGGAAGCCCTGACACTTGCACCGACCAGGATCAGGAAGTAAACCGCCGCAATGGTAATCCAGGCGAAGCGACGGTAGCGCCGCAAAGCAAGAGAGTCTGATTCAGTCATGTCACCTGTTACGTTTCTGCTAATGGAGCTGGATCTACTCTACCAGAGAGTTGAGGATTTCATATTCCACTTTGTCACGTAGAACAAGTTCCCCGGGGATCAATTACGCAAGGCTTCCAGCAAACCGTATGACGCGTAGCCATCCTGTGGTGATCCGGCTTGTCGTTGGTAATCCCTGATGGCATTGCGCGTCTGACCACCCAGGATTCCATCCACCGGACCCGCGTCGAATCCTTTCTGGTTCAACAATTCCTGCAGTTCGAGAACGTCATTCCGGCTCAATGCCTGTTCATTGGCAGGCATACGCTGGATCGGTGCCCCACCGACGAACCGATCGGCCAGGTGGCCTACCGAGATTGCGTAAAAAGTAGAGCGATTCCAGACCAGGGTGGTACGGTAGTTGTTGTAAACAAGGAAAGCCGGGCCGTCGGCACCAGCGGGTATCACGATGGATCCTTCCATATCAACAGCTGGCAATGGCCCGCCGTTTACCCGGGTGACCCCCAGCGCACGCCACTCGTCCAGCCGCTTTCTGACTCGCGTTCCGGATAGCGCATAATCAAAACTTTCCGGCAGTACCACTTCGCGACCCCAGCGTTCATCACCCTGCCATCCTGACTTCGACAGAAAGTTTGCGGCGGAATGAAACACATCGGGAAGGCTGTTCCAGATGTCGATTCGTCCGTCGTTGTCGCCATCAACTGCGTAGCTTGCGAAGGTGGAGGGCAGAAACTGCAACTGCCCCATCGCACCGGCCCAGGAACCTGTCATGCGTTCAGCGGGAATGTGTCCATCGTCTATTATGCGCAGGGCCGTCAACAATTCCCGTCGAAAAAAGTCTGCGCGTCGTGGATCGTAGGCAAGTGTAGCCAATGCCGAAACCACCGTAAAACCACCAGTTGCTGCTCCATAGTTGCTCTCCAGTGCCCAGAACGAAACCAGGTAGTGAGGTTGTACGCCATAACGCTGTTGCACGCGACTCAACAGCGTGGCATGTTCCTCCAGCAGGGCCCTGCCCCTGGCGATTTGCAGTGGCGTAATCCGCAGATTGATATACCGGGTGAATGTTTGCATGAACTCGGGCTGACTCCGGTCAAGATCCACGACCCGTTCAACAGGCTGCAGATCGTCCAGTGCCGCTGACAGCGTGCTCTCGCTGATGCCCATTTCCCGCGCTTCGGCACGGAGTTCAGCCAACCATTCCTGAAATGATTGTTGCTGTGCACCGACTGAGACGGGGAGAATAGTGAAGGCAACTAAAGCGCAAAACAGGTGGAGTCTGGGCAACTTTTTCATGGCTGGGATCATATAGCAATTTCCCCCGGAATTGAACGAATTCAATCCAGGGAATCTGCTATTTGACTTAAGGACCCTCTGATTAATTCACCGGGCAGCAATTCCTGCCACACTCTTGCCAACTGCAGCCGATGGCATAGAATGACGGGATGATCCCCAGGCTACTCTTGACATTTCTCCTGTCGATACTCACCGTGATTCTGCTGTCGGGTGTAGATTCGAGTCTGCTGACGACCGAGGCGGCTTCCCGGATACCTGTGCTGCCGGTGAAGGTGGTCCGACGATACGTCGAGGTGGAACAGCAGGCCAATTTCCAGCAGCTTCTGGACGATTTCGGCAGGAACAAGGATCTGCCTGCCGGTTACGAATTGCAGGCGCTGCTGGCCTTGAGCCACTATCCGGAACTGCGGGAAACCCGCATCAAGTTTGTCGTGGACGACGTGGAAATTCCCCTTTCCTCCCGACCACACTGGGCAACCATGTTTCGTTCCGCGGACAAGCGTACTTACCTGGTCGTGATAGATTCGCAGCGGGACGGCAACCGCGAGGAATTATTGCTGAAGAATCAGCCGTTCAACGCACAAACCGGGGTAATCGGCCATGAACTGGCACATACCGTATACTACCTGGAAAGGTCTTTTTTCGGGATAGTATCCGACGCCCTGTGTCAGCTCAACAGCTGTCGGGTCAGGTTCGAGCGGGACACCGATCAGCGAACCATCGACTACGGGCTGGGCTGGCAGCGTTACGACCATTCTCTGTTTCTCCGCACCAGCTTTGGCATGGATCCTGATGCTCCCAGTTCCCCTTCCAGCGCCTACTTGGGACCGAAGGAATTAATGGCTCGCATTGCAGCGCATCCAGCATACCAGGCCAGTCTGGCCCTGCGCTGAACGGCGAAAATGCCCGCTTTACAGGGCATTATTCAGAGTTGAGGCACCGCGGAGGCGCGCGGGCCGCAGCGGCACAAACACCCTGCCAGCCGCTTCGATCGGAGCCACTGCTCAACGAAGTGCGGCCATTGGCATAAACTAAAACACCGGGACAGAAGTGATTCGATCCAAAATCCGTCCACATTTTGTCCAGATACCGCGCAGCAACCTTCCGGATGCCTCCCTGCCACGCTTCGAAACGCCTGGGCTGAATGTCCCTTGTCAGCGCTGCCGTCCTGAAAGCCTTTGCAGCAATACGAATGCCAGAACGATGCCATTCAGCTATCATACGCCCCTCCCCCGCCTGAAAGCTGACGACGGAGAATAACGTGCCAACACTGACATTTCTGGGTGCAGCCAGGGAGGTGACAGGCTCCTGTCACCTGCTGGAATCCACCGAAACCCCGGTCCGCTTTCTACTGGATTGCGGCATGCACCAGGGTGGTGACGCCACTGATCGGATCAAGAGGGAAGATTTCCAGTTCGACCCGGCTTCCCTGGATGGGGTTATCCTTTCACATGCCCATCTGGATCACAGCGGCCTTCTACCCAAACTGGCAAACCAGGGTTTCGAAGCTCCCATCTACTGCACCGAGGCCACCCGGGATCTGTTGGAAATTCTGTTATGGGATGCCCATGGGCTGTACACCAAAGACCTGGAAAGGGACAACCTGAAACGTGCGCGACGCGATGAACCACCAGAACCACCGGCATACACCGAAAAGGATGTCGAGAAAGTTATCACGCTTTGCCAGACGCAGCGTTATCGACAGCCCGTGAAGATCTCTCCGTCATCAACCCTGACTTTTCACGATGCCGGGCATATTCTAGGCTCCGCTATTGTCGAACTCGAAATTGTGGAAGCAGGCAATGCTCGCAGACTGGTTTTTTCCGGCGACCTGGGTAAACGAAATTCGGTATTGATGAATGACCCGGCGGAACTGTATGAAGCAGACCTGGTAATGATGGAGAGCACTTACGGCAATCGAGACCACAAAAGTGAAGAGAACACGCTTGAGGAGTTTGCCCAGATACTCAGTAATACATGGGACCGGAACGGCAACGTCTTTATACCTTCGTTTGCCGTAGGACGAACTCAGGAACTGATTTTTTACCTGGGACAACTGCATCACCAGGGCTTGCTGGACAACTGGCAGGTGTTCCTTGACAGCCCAATGGCAATACAGGTTACCCGGGTTTACGATCGGTGGCTGAAGATCCTGGACAGTGATGACGTCAAACAGCTTAGCGATGTGCACCGCTCGACTCTGGAGGAATTCCTGCCTACTTTGAATCTGTGTGTGACATCGGCAGAGTCCATGGAAATCAATAAAATCACATCAGGTGCGCTGGTTATCGCCGGAAGTGGCATGTGCACTGGAGGTCGCATCAGGCATCATTTCAAACATCGCATCTGGCGTAGCGAAAACACGCTGGTGTTTGTCGGCTTCCAGGCCCAGGGAACTCTTGGCAGAATCCTGGTGGACGGGCACAGGAAAATCAGGATGTTTGGTGATGAGTTCGTGGTAAAGGCGACAATCGAAACCCTCGGTGGATTCTCCGCCCACGCCGGCCAACAGGGACTGATCGACTGGTTTACCCGCTTCAGGGACGCTGAACATAGAATACTGGTACATGGTGAAGAAAAGGCCATGAGCGCCCTTTCTGAAAAACTGCGCCTGGAGCATGGTATCACGTGCACTATGCCAGCCCTGGGTGAGCGGTACACCTTTTAGGAATGCTCTCAACCGATCAAGTCCAGGAATGGTAGGGATTCTGTAAATGAACACAGCCTGTTTCAAGGTTTCAATCGAAAATCGTATTGCGCACATTCAATTGACGCGACCGGATAAGCGCAACAGTATGATCCCTGCCTTCTGGGATGAACTGCCGCAGATCATCGACGACCTGGACAGCAACGCAAAAGCAAGAGTAATAGTGATCAGCTCCACCGGTCCGCATTTTTCATCGGGGATGGACATTGGGAGTTTCGCAGATTCAGCCGAGCGGGAGGCCGCTGCCGACGAGAAGTCCCGACGAGTACAGGGTGAGGCTTTTTATCGTAACGTAGCACGACTTCAGGAGTCCTTCTCCTGCCTTGAAAAATGCCGATTGCCTGTCCTGGCGGCAATTCAGGGAGGCTGCATTGGCGGTGCCGTGGACCTGATTACCGCTTGCGATATTCGATATGCCACGGTCGACGCATTCTTCTCGATTTTCGAAGTCAACATCGGCATGACCGCCGATGTAGGCACTTTTCCACGACTGGTCAAGTTGATCCCGGAAGGCATTGTCAGGGAATTGGCTTACACCGGCCGTCGCATGCCCGCGACTGAGGCAAGAGACTTCGGCCTGGTCAACGCCGTGTTTGAGGATCAGTCCAGCCTTCTGCAGCACGTTATGCAGATTGCGACTGAGATCGCAGGCAAAGCACCGCTTGCTGTATACGGCTCAAAACACATGATCAACTACTCCCGCGATCACACCACGGCAGACAGTCTTGATTACGTCAGAATCTGGAACGCCAGCATGATGCAAAGGTCTGAGATAGTCGAGGCGATTGCCGCCAACAGGGAACAGCGGGATGGAGACTTTGCCGACCTGCCGCCAATCATTAAAAAGGGCGGTGACTTCTGACTGGATGTCGGTTACAGGTTTAAGCCCTCAGTCATGCATTGCCGAATCTTCGATAAAAACGTAACCAAGAAACCCCGGATTTATTTCGGTTTCTGCAACAGGGCAAATGCCGTTACAATAACGCCCGGACCTGGCACTGCAATGCGGGTGTAGCTCAGTTGGTAGAGTCCCAGCTTCCCAAGCTGGTTGTCGCGAGTTCGAATCTCGTCGCCCGCTCCAATGCTTTACGGTCCCTTCCGGATTCACAGGTTGCAGTTGATAGCGCTACCCCGTTAATGATGAAGAGCCATGATGAAGAGCCGAGCCGGCCGGTTATGAATGCTCCAATGGGCCTCCTCCTAGGAAAAACACCAGTCCGGCAAGACCGGCGACGGCAGCAACCAGGTAAGCGGCACCGTATATATTTCCGCTGGCAGCATAAACTGCTCCCAGCACCGCCGGGCCGGTTGCCGTTCCCCAGGATGACATGAAGTTGCTCATGGCAAAAATTCGCGGATACTCGCGTATTCCAAACGCCTCTGCCAGCAGAAGCGGTTGCAGCATAAGCAGGTTCCCTACGGTAATACCAAACATGGCCAGTCCCAGGCAAAGAGTGACCGGGTGATAGCCTCCTGACAGCAGAACCAGTGACAATACCTGAAGAACCATCATACCGATGGCAAAACTTCTGATCGACAGCTGTTCCACAATCCAGCCTCCCACCAGACGGCCAATGATACTGGCAACTGGCAGGATCGCGACCACAAGTGCCGTCTGGGACTCGCTGAGTAATTCTCGTGCCAGTCCATATTGATGGGAGATTCCACCTACCTGGGCCATCATCAGAAAAATATAGGCCAGGCTTATCCCCCAGAATAATCGTCCTTTACGTGCTTCTCGAAAAGAAATTCCATCAGGCAACCTGGGGGATCGAACAGGTGGATCAGCTACCTGAGGACTGTCCACCAGTCGCTGTACGGCTACGTTGTCCTCATTGTCTTCGGCGATCTTCGGGTCACCATCGACCTGCAGGCCCATGGCTTCGGGACTGGGTCGCAACCAGAGAAGCGCCACCGGCACGACTCCCACCAGATACATGGCTCCCATAACAGGCGCAGCACCGCCGAGGCCAAGATTTTCGACCAGCAACGCACATACAGGAGTAATAACTACTCCACCCAATGACAAGCCGGTAGAGGCCACTGACAGCGCCATTGCCCGCCTTCTGTGAAACCAACGCGTCACCAGTGTAGTAGCAGGGACCAGGTTTGAAGCAGAGAAACCGACACCGAAGACGAGATACAACAGGTAAAGTTGCCAGACTGAGGATATCAATGACAGCGAAGCCAGTGATGCAGCAGACACGACGGCTCCGAAGCAGATGCAGAACCGCGTATCGAAGTCATTGACGAATCTGGCAACCCAGAGGCCCGCCACCCCCCCGCTCAGGAAAAACAGTGATACTGCCACGGAGGCCGTTTGCACCGTGAATTCAGGCTGCTGTGCCAGGGCGTTCAGAATAACCGCGTGATTGTAAAAACTCAGCCCCGTGGCGAAGGTCAACATGACAACCAGTGCAGCTACGAGTTTCCAGCCGTAATAAATGCCGGGGGAAGGTGATTTGGTCATGCCAGCATGGAATCCTGCAGCAGGGTATACATGGTTTTCATGGGCATGCAGAGTATAGAGGGCGGCACAGCTTGTCCATGGAAATTGGCCGCTGCACACCGGGTTTATGTACCGGTTACGTACAGCAATCTGTAAACAGGCCCAGTATACTTCGAGGTTTACACTACACGACTACGGAGAAATCCGATGACCGGAAACAGCCCACGGGTTGCAGAAACAAAGGTCCATGTTCGATACGCGGAGACCGACGCCATGGGTGTCGTCCATCACGCAGCCTACCTGGTTTATTTCGAGGAGGGCAGGAGCCACTTTATGCGAGCCCTGGGCGCCAACTATGCGGATATCGAGGCGAATGGGTACCGATTACCTGTTACCGAAGCTCACCTTCGTTACACCGAGGGGATCGCCTATGGTGACGAAGTCATCATCAAGACCTGGCTGGCGCAATCAAGAAGCCGTCAACTGGAATTTGCCTACGAATTATTGTCCGCAAACTCCGGGAAGAAACTGGTGCGCGGCTACACACGACATGTCTGGACAGACACACGGGGGAAAGTTGCACGAACGCCTCAGGTCTGGCGCGAATTAGTGGCACGGCTATCCCTGCCTTGAATATTGGCTAGACATGGAGGCCTCAGGCCAATTCCTTCCAAGCAGGCAGAAACACCTGTTAGGGAACCTCTGATTAATTATGGGTTAGGGAAAGTCTCTTGCCGATCTCCGGATAATCCCGTTGTAATGAGGATTCACGGAATTTTCAAGCATGTCTGAACTTCAGGTTGTCCGGTCCTGCGACTTCGTCTCTGCACAGGACCCTGGCCGGCTTATCAGTTGGCAATGACCTACTCTCCCACTCTGAGATTGAGTTCAGCAGTAAATAGCATGGACTTGTCGTAATCCTGTGCCACCCACTTCAACAAGGTCTCCGGTTCCTGACTCAACCTCCCGCTATGCCTTAGAGCGTCGTTAATATAAATTGCCACAGGTTGATCGAAATTAATTTCATCAGGGCTCAGTAGCAATGTAAACGCCTCAACAGATGCAGTTGTAACATTGATAATATTGCCGTCGCGCACCACGCTCACCATTCCGGGTTGATCCTCGCGAACCAGCTCATCGATGATCAGCCAGTGATTGCGATTGAACCGCTCGGTGCTGTCAGCCACCCACCGCAGACTGTCCGGCAAGGGATCCCGTCTATTTTCCAACTTGAAACCTTCTATAGCATCTGCCTCATTTGGTAACCAATCGGTATTGTGTCCACCGCCTTCAATGGCTTTAAACACATGATTGATATTTGCCTGCCGTAATACTTCGACAAATGATGCCAGTGATGACGCAGGATAGAGTGGATCCTCCTCTCCATTGACCATGTACAGAGGCTTGCCGGCGAGATTTTCAAAGTACAGTTGATAACTGGCCCGCCCTGCCGGATTTCGCAGAACTCCAGGATGGCCTATGAATGGCAGAAAAGCAGCCCAGTCAGTGTGCTGCTTGAATGCGAAAAAATAAGCCCCGGTGCCGCCATCTGAAATGCCCGTGAGAGTCACGCGATTGTCAGCTACGTTGTACCGTTTCTTGACCTCACGTAAAATTGCATGAAGATTTTCTGCCTGATTGGGAAACCACCAGAACGCTTCGTTCCATGCTGCCGGAATAACCGTGATTCTGTCCTCTCTGTGCAGTGAATCGTAGCCGCGACGCCACCAGCTGCCCGGTTCTTCAGGGTAAGGTCTGCCAACCCCACCATGCAGCATGAATTCCACCGGGTAACTGCGGGCTTCCTCGTAGGTTTCCGGTACCAGCAATACGTAGGGAAACCGGGTTCCATCCGGTGCCTGACGCACAAGTTCCTGGTAACCTACGGGGACGTCACTTGAGTAATCCGGCCCGTTTTTGAACTGTCGATACAGGGAAGAGACTTCGATACTGTGTTCGAGCAGGCTGACTTCTGCAGCCTTCGCTTCCTCCGGACCACCTGTCCAGAACCTGTTAAGCAGCTCCCTGACCGTGGCATTTTCCGCCGCCACGGTCAAATTTGACCAACCGATAATCGTGACAAGCGCTGCAACAAATTGTTTCATAGGGCTATTACCGCTTCTAATCAGTTTTCGCTGACAAAATGAAAATCAGCGGGACCCGATCGCCTGACCAGTATAACCACATCGCTATCTTCGGGAACGTCCCAGGCATGGTTTACACCTCCGGGTATTACTATGTAACTGCCAGCACTAAGCGAGTGGCTTTCCGGTCCCAGAACCAGATTGACGCTGCCGGATAACACGGCTACGTATTCATTATGAGTATGCCAATGCAGGTCAAAGTGGGATTCCGCCGGGAACAAGGCATAGTAGGTAACGCCGCCGGATTCACTATCCACGCCAAGTGTCATGGTCCGTACGCCGACGGGAAAGCCGTTGCCACCACCAGGCGGTGTCCACTTGGCCTCGTCGAGATGTATCACCAGCGGCACTTCCTGGGCGAAGGTGCGAGACAGTAAAGTTATCATCACGGCAAGCACAGCAACTGCCATATACAGGAGCAGTGGCTTGATAACAGCGTTGTTCAGCATGGTTGCGCCTTTATTTTAGTTGTTCTTGAATTGCAACTCAGTCGTCTTCCCTGGACTTAGGGAACCTCTGATTTAGTATTTCCATACTTAATCAGAGGTTCTTTAGATTGTTGCGGTTGTTTCAACTTACCACGGGTACACCCTTTTAAACCTGAAGTTGCGCCAGTATAACACTCAATCCATTGCGGGTTCTGTGCGGGAGGCATACTGTCAGCGCCTCCCTCCGCTCGATTTCAGATTGCCCGATGGTCATCCTGCGCCCGCAGAAATGGACCGTCGACACAAAGTCTTCGACCGTCCGGTGAGCCACAGGCACCGCAGATGCCGACTCCGCACTTTGTCAGGTAGTCAATGGCATTGTAAATCCGGCTTGCCGCACAGTACTTGCGTTGAACCGCCTCTGCAGCGTGTACCATTGGCGCCGGTCCGCAGTTATAAAACACCATTTCGTCCAACTCTTCCCTTGACCGATCCTTTAGGTACGAGTCCAGCAGTTCGGTTACGACACCATGGTGCCCTCTGCTGCCGTCGTCGGTGGCGATATGCAGGCGGGACACTGCATCACACTCATCCACGAAATACAGCCGATCACTGGATCGGGCTCCCATGAATATCTCGGCATTGCCGAAATCCCGGGCCAGTTGATAAACCGCTGCCAGCCCCGTTCCTCCCGCTACTGCCACAATCCGGCTACCTGCGGGAGGGCTCACGGGTATGCCGTGGGGTCCCCTGACGTAGGCTTCTATTCCCGGCTGCAAATCCATCAAGGCCGATGTGAATTGACCCAGGTTGATGACAACCAGCCGGAAAGGATCATCTGTCAGCGCAGAGAACGGCTTTTCACCCAGACCCGGGATCCACAGAAATACGAATTCTCCTGCCTGTACGGAAACCTTGCGATCGAATGTCAGTATGGCTATGTCATCGGTTACCCTTTCGTTGCTTACCAGACCTACCGGATTGAACGCCATATCCACATCATAGCGGACCAACGCCTCGGCGCTGTCGGTATCCTGCAACAGGTCAGTTGCCAGAGTGCGGAAATACTCAGCTATTTCATCGGTTGTCATGCCAACCAGAGCAGATCCGATGCCGATAATGGATGCGCCGGCACGCTGAAAATCGCGCACATTCGTCGCGCTGCTGATCCCGCCGCAGGCGATTACGGGGCAGTCCACAGCATCCTTTATCGCTGTCACGCAATTCAGAGCCGTCGGCAACACCTCTTTACCGGAAACTCCGCCTTTACCATTGCTCAATACGGCATGTCCATGCATTTCGAATCGCTCCGGTCCCATGGTATTGATGGCACAGATGGCATCAGCACCACCAGCTCGGGCGGCACGGGCGATTTCCGCTATATTGGGAACATTTGGCGTCAGCTTTGGAATCACCGGAATATCCACAGCCGCTTTAACTGCAGCGACGATCTCACGGACAAGTTCCGGGTCCTGCCCCATGGCCATGCCATAACCCTTGGCGTGGGGGCAGGAAAGATTCAACTCCAAACCATCAGCTGAAGGCGCAAGCTGTTTCGCCACCGAGACATACTCGGCAACGCTTCCACCAAATATGGAAATCAACAGAAACCTGTCGTCAGGTACGTCCAGATCGGCAAGCAGTTCAGCGGAACGCGCTGCGCCAGGATTGGTCAGGCCAACGGCGTTGACAAAACAACCGGGCTTGTATTGCGCCAGGATAGGCTCCCGATAACCGAGTCTAGGCTCGGGACCGATACTCTTGGTAGTGAGAACGCCGACCTCCGGCATGGTATCCATGACACGCTGGATGATTGACGTCGAGCAGGTAACGATCCCTGAGGGGATGGTAAACGGGCCGGATAAAGTCTTGCCTAAAAACTGTGTATTCAACAAAAACTGCTACTCGGAAATGCGACTCTGCTTCGGTGTAAGAAGGTCAACGGATTATCACACTATTCTACTATGAAGCGGCCACCAGATTGCAGTGTTCGCTAAAGAGTGGCAGCGTCGAACGAACCCTCGCCGGAACACGATTCGACGAGGGCATCCATTGCTGACGGTAAGGAGATTACCGGTCTGTTTGTTACTCGCCGACAAGCTCTGCGTAAACAGCGGTCAGGAAGCGTTCTGGATCTCCCCACCTTGCTTCATATGGCGCTGTCGGGCGGGCTGCGGCGACCTGCTCGTATGACATGCCCTGAGCTACCAGCGATTCAACCCGTGCCTTCACATCCAGAACCATGTCACGAAATTCCATCACGTCCTGCCGAGTAGACACCGCGCCGTGTCCCGGCACAATTTTCGTATCCGGCCCGGACATGCCGATCAGAATTGCCAGTGCGTCGATCGTGCCGTTCAGGGTACCGCCATTGTTACGATCGATGACCGGGAATGCCACGGTTCTGAATACATCGCCTGCATGGATTACATCCGCGTTGCGAAAGTAAATGTAGCTGTCCCCATCTGTATGGGAAGGCGGTGCGGGGATCGTCGTTACCTCGTCGTCATTAAGGTGGATAGAGATACTCTCACTGTAAGTCAATACTGGCAGGGCCGCCTCCGGCATTTGCTCAGCCAACCTCACCCTTACTTCATCCCTGGCCAGGATGAGCAGTCCCATGTTACCGAGATTCTCGTTTCCGCCGGTATGGTCACCGTGGACATGGGTATTGATTACGAATCGGATCGGGGCATCACTTAGCGTCCTGATGGCAGCCAGTATCCTGTCTGTCAGGGGGGCGAACTGATCGTCGATCATAATCACCCCGTCATCACCGATGGAAACGCCAATATTGCCTCCTGCCCCTTCCAGGTAATAATAATTACCTGAGACATGGTGGGGGACTACCTCGACTTCACTGAAATCCCGCTGAGCGAACCCCGATACCGGCAGGACCAGCAGAAGCAATAGTACGAGCATAGTGTGTTTCAAATAATGGGTAGTGTTCATGTTTTAACTCCGGGAAGCGCTGGATAAGCGGATTTTAAGCCATTTAATTAAGGAACCTCTGATCAATCTGGAAGTACTCTGCGGGAGTCTGTCAGGCGCCTCGTCAGTGAGCTAGCCTGAAAGCCAGAGTATTTCCAGATTGATCAGCCGTTTCTTGACTGTACTTTATTGAAAAATAAGCATAAAGTTTACATGCACGTCAGTTGGCGGTTAAAGACCCTTTATAAATTGTGACGATTCGTAGCTTTGCTAGACTCCAAGTTCAATGCCCATTATTCTACGGGCCTTGGAATTTTAGGGGTAGTCCCCCATTCTGACAAGCAAGTGCCACCCTGTGGACGAATCTGTTTCAGGGACAATAAATTGGCACTTCAAATCACCAATTACTGGCGAATTACTGGAGAGAACAGCAATGACTCAGACTTTTAGAACAGTGATCAGTATTGCCCTTGGGCTGCTTGTAACTGTTTCGTTCAATACTCAGGCCCAGACACCGCCCAGGTATCTGACATTGTCCCCACCTGACGGCTTCCCGGTTATACCGGTGCTGGAAGGATGGGTACGCAATGATGACGGTTCCAGGACCCTGATCTTTGGTTACATTAACCGTAACAACGTGGATGTGGATGTGCCCGTCGGCGAAAACAACTACATTGAACCCGCCGAGTTCAACGGTATGCAGCCGGAACATTTCCAGTCTGGTCGCGGTCCCCAGGTATTTTCGGTAGTACTGCCTCCTGACCGGGCTGACGAAGATGTCTGGTGGTACATCCGGTCCGGCGAGAGCATGGAACTGCTGAAAGTACCGGGTCGTGCGCGGGATGGTGCCTACGAGCTGGACTTCGAGCGTCCTCGACCCCAGGGAGCGCTGCGGCCCACGGTAGGCGTGGGTGAAGACGGTGAGCAGGCCGGCGGCAACATGGCTGTTATTGCCAATTACCCCCGAACTGTGCGGGTTGGCGAACGCGTGGAGCTGGCCGTAAATGCCACCGATCCCTCCGAGCGGGATCCCACTGACCCTCGTTTTCAAGAGCCTCTGGACCTGGGCGTACACTGGGCCAAACACCAGGGCCCGGGTGACGTGACCTTCAGTTTGCATCCGGACAGCCCCGCCCCGGAAAACCCCTATAACGAAAGAGATCCGCGCTATGCCCGCTGGGAAGTCGATCCCAAGGAAGGTGTCATTGAAGCCGGAGACGGCGTGGCCAAGGTATGGGCCAGTTTTTCTGCACCGGGTGAATACCTGATTCGAACCCTGGTCGAAAACTGGACTGCCCCGGATAGTTCCCAGGGCGACCAGTGCTGTTCAACCAACGTGTTCCAGCGCGTTACTGTCCGATAAGCCGGATAAAACCGAAGAAATGTCGACCAGTTGCCCTAACTGGTCGACATTTCATTGAATTGCCGGGATTCAACACCAGATCTGGTATAAGAATGTCGGAAAAATGCCGATATATGGTTGACGTCGGCGTTGCAATTTGTTGCATTTTAGGCGTCCGTTTCGGACTCCGGAAGTGGACATTTCCAGCATGTAGATTTACTCTTTGCCTGTTGTCCACCCACTTTTAAACACGAGGAGACACATATGAAAATCTATGAGGTGCGTAAAGCCTGGGTAGGTGTCGCAGCAGTTGCGGCTCTGGGCTTCCAAGCACAAGCCTCGGCTCAGAATCACAGTGAATTGACGTACACTGGAGAGGTTGGCCGAATTATTAATGAAAACTGTGTGGTCTGCCACCGTGAAGGCGGGATCGGACCAATGCAATTTGAAACCTACGAGCAGGTTCGTCCCTGGGCGCCGCTGATTTCCATGCGTGTAGCCAACCGGGAAATGCCTCCCTATGCGTACGATCAGCATATCGGCATACAGGACCTTCAGGGTGACTGGCGCCTGGAGCAGGAAGAGATCGATAAAGTCGTTGCATGGGTCGAACAAGGCGCGCCGCTAGGTGACGCTGACGTAGCCGTTCCCATGCCGGATCTTCCGGACCCTGCCCAGTGGACTTTTTCTGATCAGTTCGGTGAACCGGATCTGATTATTCCCTCTTCGCCCTACGATATTCCTGCTCAGGGTAATGATCTGTGGAGCAAAGAATACGTAGCCACCGGTCTGACTGAAGATCGCTGCATCAAGGCGGTACAGGTCAAGCCCCGGGGCGACGCAGCCGCGGTTGTCCACCACGCCAACTCGTCGGTCTATTTGCCCGATGAAAACGGTGAACTCCAGCGGCACGGTCAACTGACCGAATATGCCATGGGCAAATGGGGTGAGATTCCCGGCGACGGTGTTTGTCGACAGCTCCCGGCTAATTCCACCGTACTCTGGGACATCCACATGTTCCCCGGCGGTGTCGGCGCCACGGCTCCAGGCACGATGATTGAAGACAATGTCGTTGAAATCGGCGTGTGGTTCCATGAGCCGGGCTACGAAGAATCTGCCTATGACCAGGACCTGCGCCTGTACGGTTTGCGTGAAGGCTACCAGAATGGCCACCTGCTCATTCCGCCTCACGGCACTGCCATGACTCAGGGATTCCATTCTTTCGACCACCCGGTACGAATCGACAGCTTCCAGCCCCATGGCCACCTGCGCATGCGAGCTGCGTCTCTGGAAATTTACTATCCGGAAACCGGTCGAACCGAAGCGGTCAGCCAGATTTCCAACTGGAGCGCTACCTGGCATCACAGCCATCTGTACGAGCGCGAGGCAGCGCCCCTGCTTCCAGCCGGTGCGGTTCTGGTGATCAAGCAGTGGTATGACAATACGGCGGATAACCCCAATAACCCGGATCCGGACCAGTGGGTTTATGGTGGAAGCCGTACTGGCGATGAAATGTCTCATGCCTGGATCGCGGTCACCCATCTCGATGAAGAAGGCTATGAACAGCTGCTCGCCGAGCGCATGCAGGCCAGCAACTAAACCAGAATTCTAGATTCTGGCATTTAAAAAGGCCGATTGGGTGACCAATCGGCCTTTTTTATGTGCCTGTCACAGTTTATCACGCAATATACATGGACTTTGACACTGCCTGGGGTTAACGTGGAATACAGCTGTCGACCTGCAATCGATGGCATCCCGCAACGAGGAGATAACCAATCATGAAAAAAGTGCAATTCCCGCGAGGCAGTCGTCTTTCCGGCGCCATTCTTGGAGTAGCGACCACCGTCGCTCTCGGCTTCCAGGCACCGGCCCTAGGTCAAGATCACAGTGAGTTGACCTATACCGGCGGAATCGGGCGCATAATCAACGATAACTGCGTAGTCTGTCACCGTGAAGGTGGCGTTGGTCCCATGCAGTTTGAATCCTACGAGCAGGTTCGCCCCTGGGCTCCCCTGATTTCCATGCGTGTTGCCAATCGGGAAATGCCTCCGTATGCCTATGATCAGCATATTGGTATACAGGATCTGCGCGGCGACTGGCGTCTGGCACAGGAAGAAATCGACGCAATCGTTTCCTGGGCATCCAACGGAGCTCCATTGGGAGATGCCGATGTGGTTGTCGAATCCCCGGACCTGCCTGACCCCACGCAATGGACATTTGCCGCCGAATACGGCGAGCCGGATCTTATAATCCCGTCGTCCCCTTACGACATTCCTGCAAGCGGTAACGATCTGTGGAGCAAGGAGTTTGTTGCTACCGGACTTACCGAGGATCGCTGCATCAAAGCGGTACAGGTCAAACCCAGAGGCGACGCAGCCGCTGTCGTTCACCACGCAAATTCTGATGTCTACATCGAAGATGAAAATGGCGAACTGGAAAGCTATGGGCAACTGACCGAGTACGCCATGGGCAAATGGGGAGAGATTCCCGGTGAGGGTGTCTGCCGCATGTTACCGGCCAATTCCCATGTAATGTGGGATATCCACATGTTCCCCGGTGGTGTAGGCGCCACGGCTCCAGGCACAATGATCGAGGACAACGTGGTCGAGATCGGAGTCTGGTTTCATGAACCCGGCTATGAGGAAAATGCCTACGATCAGGATCTGCGCCTTTATGTCCTGCGAGAAGGTTACGAGAACGGTCACTTGTTGATTCCGCCCCATGGCACTGCCATGACACAGGGATTTCATTCCTTTGATCACCCGGTGCGAATTGACAGCTTCCAGCCTCACGGCCACCTGCGTATGCGAGCCGCTACCCTGGAAATTTACTACCCGGAAACCGGACGAACGGAACCGATCAGCCAGATTTCCAACTGGAGCGCGACCTGGCATCACAGCCACCTGTACGAGCGAGATGCAGCACCCCTGCTTCCGGCTGGTGCCGTGCTGGTGATCAAACAGTGGTACGACAACACTGCCGACAACCCCAACAACCCAGACGCAGATCAGTGGGTTTACGGTGGCAGTCGTACCGGGGACGAAATGTCTCATGCCTGGATTGCGGTCACTCACCTGGACGAAGAAGGTTACGAGCAACTTCTCGCCGAGCAGATGCAAGCCAGCAACTGATCAGATTTCTGTCGATACGATCCGACAGTTGGACTGAATAGTTGATAGGGAAAGGCCGACTGGGCAACCAGTCGGCCTTTTTTATTCTATCCAGAATTAGACTTTGGGTATCGGACGCGCTAAATTTGAATGGCCCCCTTAGCACCATCCTGATAATAACCTCTCAAAGAGGAATAAAAATGAAAAATTATTTATTAATTTCAGCCAGTTATCAGCTTTCGCGCCGTTGCGCAGGCGCTACAGCACTGACCGTAGTATTGTTTCATGGCCAGCTTTCAGCCCAGGAATTCACTTCGCCCACCTATACCGGAGAGGTTGGTCAAATTCTTAATGAGAACTGCGTGACATGTCACCGCGAAGGCGGTATCGGCCCCATGCAGTTCGAATCCTTTGAACAGATCCGACCATGGGCACCCCTGATCGCACTGCGGGTCGCCAACCGGGAAATGCCGCCCTATGCCTACGATCAGCATATTGGCATCCAGGATCTACAGGGAGATTGGCGCCTGGATCAGGGCGAAATAGATACCATCGTATCGTGGGTGGAGGCTGGTGCACCGCTGGGTGACGCCGACGTTCCAGTTCCTCAACCGGATTTACCGGAACCCGATGCCTGGACCTTCGCAGCGGAGTTCGGTGAACCTGACCTGGTCATACCATCGCTACCCTACGATATTCCCGCTCAAGGGAATGACCTCTGGAGCAATGAATATGTTGCGTCCGGACTAACCGAAGACCGCTGTATCAAAGCGGTACAGGTAAAGCCTCGAGGTGATGCAGCGGCAGTCGTGCATCACGCCAATTCCTCGGTTTGGTTACCCGACGAAAACGGTGAACTGCAACGCTATGGTCAATTGACCGAGTATGCCATGGGCAAGTGGGGGGAAATACCTGGCGATGGCGTGTGTCGAACTATCCCAGCCAATTCTACAATTCAATGGTCCATTCACATGTTCCCAGGTGGCGTCGGAGCCACGGCGCCCGGCACCATGATCGAAGACAATGTTGTGGAAATCGGCCTGTGGTTTCACGAACCAGGATACGAAGTCGACGCATACAAACAGGATTTGCGCCTTTACGGCTTACGTGAAGGTTACCAGAACGGCCACTTGTTAATCCCGCCTCACGGCACAGCAATGACACAGGGATTTCATTCGTTTGATCACCCGGTACGTATAGACAGCTTTCAGCCACATGGGCATCTCCGGATGCGCGCTGCATCGCTGGAAATTTATTACCCGGAAACCGGTCGCACCGAACAAATCAGCCAGATATCCAATTGGAGTGCCACCTGGCACCACAGCCATCTGTATGAGCGCGATGCAGCTCCGTTGTTGCCCGCAGGCGCTGTTCTGGTGATTAAACAGTGGTATGACAACACTGCTGAAAATCCCAATAATCCTGATGCTGATCAGTGGGTGTATGGAGGCAGCCGGACTGGTGACGAGATGTCACACGCCTGGATTGCCGTGACTCACCTGAACGAAGAGGGTTATGAAGAGCTATTGACGCAACGAATGATGGCCGACGCGGACTGAGCCTGACTCCGAACATAATGAGCCGATCACTGTAACCTGATCGGCTCACTATGTCGCAATTGTCCTCGCATCGATTCTGAGACTGAGTTCTCAACCGAGGACTAGGGAACCTCTGAGCAATTCTGCAATTCCGCACTACTGCAGTTCCGGCAATTCCGGACTTAAAGCCTCACCCTGAAGCCTCGAAAATCACTAACGTGAACCTTAAACTGGTAATGCCCGAATGCGGTGATTTTCACTGTCGGTTACATAGACTGTGCCTGATTCAACGTAAACACCGTGGGGTCGATTGAGCCGACACTCCAATGGGTTTCCATCTGGGCCATCTCCCCGCTCGCCATTACCAAGAACCGTCTCTATGATGCCGCTGTTCAGGTCCAGTCGGCGAATGGCATGGTTTTCTGTATCTACAATATAGAGGCTGTTATTGCCAGTAGAATAGGCAATCCCTTTGGGGCCATTAAAAGTCGCCAGCAATGCAGGTCCGCCATCTCCGCTGAAGCCCTGCTCACCAGTACCGGCAATGCGTTGTAAACGATTGACAGTTCGATCCAGGCGGTAAACGGCGTTACCTTCACGAAGCACCAGATAGGCATTACCAGCCGGGTCCGTATCGATGGACCGGGGTCCCATCAACGGGGTCGTTGACAGTAAACCGGTGTCCGGCGTGGGCAGCCGTTCACCGGTTCCCGAAAGCGTAGTAATGACCCCTGTCTGACTGTCAATGGATCTTACCCGACTGTTGCCGATATCACAGATAAGTAGTGATCCATCCGCTGTAAATGCTATGCTGTGGGGCTGTCTCAACATGGCACGGTCTGCCGGACCATTGTCCCCGGAGTAGCCTGGCTCCCCGGTACCGGCATAGGTTGAAACCAGCCCGGTATTCGCATCTATACGTCGAACCACATGAGCATCCCGCTCGACTACGAACAAATTGCCGCTACGATCAAAACGAATTTCATGTGGTGCCGAAAAACTGGCCTGCATTGCCAGGCTATCATCACCCCGATAAGCTTTCTGTCCATCGCCGGCAACCGTGGTCAACCGACTAGAGGCCAGGTGAAGTCTCCTGGTTCGCCCTGTATCGACTTCGCAAAAATATAAACTTCCATCCGGACCAATTACCACTCCATAGGGATTGTTTATGGGGGTAGTCGTGGCAGGTAAACCTTCAGGACCCTCAGGTTCGAAACCGGCAACTCCTGTTCCGGCAATTGTTCTCACCTGGTCGGGAGACTGGGCAAATATTCCGACACGACTGGTACATACGACACCCAATCCACCAAGCGTTTGCAAAAAAGTTCTTCGAGTTGATCGCGTCATGACGTTACCACACTATTGAGATTCTAATTCTTATTTCCTGATATCGATCAATTGCTGTGCCCCCGGAATCTCTGGAAAAAGCCTGCATTTCTTGCCGGGTCTAATCACTACTGATACCAGACGCAGTACTAAAAATGAGGTTTTCCGAGACTATTTCCGTAGACTATCCCGGAACAATGCTCTGAATACCTATCTTAGCGAGGGCTTCACTCTGGCCATTCTACCCGCGAATAGTTCTTCGATAAACACTATTGGGCAAAGAGCAACCATTGAATCTCGTTCTCGTTGGGGAGCTTTTAAACCTATTGGTAATCCCTTCCTCAATGATCAAACTATGAGCGGGTGGGACTTCAGCGCAAAGATATTGGAAAGGATCTGGCTGACGATACTACCAGTCGGACCTTGTGACGTCTCAGCCTGGATTCGATTGGCTGGTAAGTAACGGATACAAGCTCGACCAATGGTCTACTTAACTGACAGCTGTATTACATGCATTGCTAAGGAACTCCTGCTTTACCTATGATCAGAATTTCAGGATTCAACAACCAAGTGCATGTCACTCCTGTTGTATACCTAAGGAACCTCTGATCAATTATGGAAGTGCTCTGCGGGAGTTTGTCGGGCGTCACTGTAAGGCGTCGTGCACAAGGAAAGGCCGTCGCCCTTGCCAAGCGCGACAACACCGCAGTGGTGCCCGACAGGCCCCGCCCAAAGGGGCTTCCAAGCGAACCCACTGCCCTTGTTGGCTTAAGAGGGTTGTCTCGCCTTGACAGGACGACGCATGCCGGCGGCAAGACGCCTCGTCAGTGAACTCGCCTGAAAGCCAGAGTAATCACATAACTAATCAAAGGTTTCTTATGTCACACTATAAGCTCAAGAAAGCTCATTTTCCTCGAAAGTTTGGTCTTGTCTGCTGGAATCGCCGTCATGGGCTGGTGGGGAATCAGATCCGCTATCGCTACTTGTCAATTGTCTCTCCAGTTGCTTGATATCCTTGTCTCGAAATCGATACATACTCATATCCGGAATCTGGGTTTGATGTTCAAGATACTCACTTGCAGCTTCTAAATCACCTTGAGTAGCATATAAACGCACAAAATTGAGTGCAGATTCCCACTCGCCAAACCTGGCACCGGTTCGTTGAGAAATTTCCAGGGCTGCGGCCAGATCCGCTTTAGCCAGTTTCCAATCTCTATTTGCCATATGCAATTCTGCACGTGCATTCAATCCGGAAGGCAGATATAGCCATTCATCCGCTTCCTGCAACAGGTCAACTTGTTTATTCAGGTAAACACTGGCATTAAACTTGTCGTTGGCCGCCAGAAATGCCAGCCCTAATATCTGCATGTCACTTGCCAACAGCGATGTCGTATCAATCAGCACCTGCCATGAGTTTCTGCTTCGCCATGAAAATGTTTTTAAGGACCGCTCAAGAGCTTCCTCGGTACGTCCCGTATCAAGTAGAAATTTACAATAGTAAGAGCTGATAGTTGGAAAAGTAACTGGAATACCCGGATTATCCAGTGTCAATATCCGCTCTGATTTTTCGAAATACTCCAAAGCCCGATCGTCATTTCCCGCAAGATGTTGTGCGTGTGCTTTGAAACAGTCACTCATTGCCGAAACGACAATATTATTTGATTTTTGAACACATTCTTCTAATCCTTGCATTAGCTCAATTGCTTCGTTTAACCTTCCGATCACAATTAGCATTGAAATGTATGGTCCAGCTGCATTAATGGCAGCTATCCATTTTTTCTTGCTAAGAAACCAACTTATACTTTTTAGTCCAGGTTCAATAGCATCATCAATTTTTCCTAGAGATATCAAATTCGCAGCAGAACTTGATAATAGGTAAAATCTTGACTCTTCTCGCAATTCAGATACAGGTAATCCTGAGGCAGAATCATTAAAACTTCGAAGACATGCTTGATCTGTATGGTGATTTCCTTCGGTAAGCATAGTGTACCTTTTCTTAATTTTTTCAAAATAGAGGCTGAATGCTTCTTCATAACATTCAGCCTGCGTACCGTGGATAACTGCTCGAAACAGGGGCTCAAGTTCAGAGATGGAGTTAGGATGTTCTTTACTTTGTTCAACTAGAAAATTGAATATTAAATTGTGACCCAGCTTCCAAATATAAGGGTAATTTTCCTTGAGGAATCCAGATAGGAAATCCCTTACCAGAGGATGACAATCCAGCGTCAGAATCACGTCGCCGGCCTTCACATAAATAAGGTTCGCCTGCCTAAGGCGATCAATTGCATAGCTGTATTGCAGATTGTTTAAAATCGATAAATCTGCGGTGAGGCCTTCAATCCCGGCATTCCGTTGGGATATCTTCTGAATATCATCAACACTGACTTCTCTGTCAAACAGTCCAATCATGAATAGCAATGCACGTTCGGGAGTATCCTGAAACCAGTTTAGATAATTGCACATGAGATTGCGTGCGTGGACACCTTTTTCCTGTTCTTCAAGTAGCGAGCTGATCTTCCTGAATTCACCGATATGGCCACGGTGAACGACATTGAGATAACCACCAAGAAGGGATAAGCTCAATGGATGCCCGGAATATTCATTTACGGCCTGGACATAATCGGCGTGGGCTCCGTGGACGCCCATGGCCTTGAGCATTTTGATACTGGATTTCTCCGAAAGCGGATCGAGGGATATTGATTTAACCCGCTGTCCTTCGAAAGAAACAAGATCCGCCACTGGAAGACGTGATGTAACCACGCAGAGTCCGCTATTCTCGGTAGCCAATTCCTTTAACAATAGTGAAACGGCAGGATTTTCCACTAACCCGTGTTTCGGTCCAGGTGGATACTGCATCGGCTCAAGGCCGTCAAGCACGAGGAGTGTTCGCTTCGAGCGAATGAGATTGGCCAGGCGCGTTGCTTTCTCCCATGGAGAACCCTCGGCAGGTGATTCATCTCCGAACCAGGTTAACGCATGTTCAATGAAGTAGTCTCCCGACGACCGGACTTCAGACTTGGCTGCCTGCCAATAGAAAGACCAGGCGTAGACCTGCCGTGCACCACAATATCCTTTCTGATCAAGTCGAGACAGCCAGGCATTAACCAGCGAGCTCTTGCCCATGCCACCAAATGCAATCAACTGAACGACGTTGGTCTTTCGTTCATTCCATTCGCTGTCAAGTTCCTTCAATTCCGCTTTGCGACCATAAATCTTCGCT
>Ga0070726_10000350_pt1 | contig 60951 bp, 50 predicted proteins | sample tdAd471_FD_67275 | JGI IMG/M metagenome (GOLD analysis project Ga0070726, IMG submission 67275) | Marine sediment microbial communities from the Atlantic coast under amendment with organic carbon and nitrate - tdAd47.1 | ecosystem: Environmental > Aquatic > Marine > Coastal > Sediment | place...
TTCCTGCCCTTCGGTCGGATCGCTAAGAACCAGAACCAGATGCTTCATGGAAGGCTTCCTCCTTTAACGATGCGGACGGCCGTTGCACATACAAAAATCCGTCCCCTGACAATATCTACTGTTACCATGCACCCTCAGTCACTTGCGCTCGCTTCGCAAGCAACAAAATCACTAGCGCGAATCCCTGGAATTTCGCCAATTTTTGCGCCGCCAAGGTAGGCTCGATAGAAACGCTCATAATTATCGACACACCGATCGGCAGAAAAAAGTTCCTGCATTCGCCTCCGCCCCGCCTCGCCCATTGAACTGCGTTCATCGGCACCCATGGCAAGGCGTTCTATCGCTTCAGAAAGGGAAATAGGATCCTTCGGTGGGACAATTAACCCATTCGTACCGTGCAAAACCGCTTCGGCATTTCCGCCCACGTCCGTTGCAACCATTGGCAAGCCTGCTGCCATACCCTCTATCAAAGCATTTGAGAAGCCTTCCTCATGGGAAGACAAAATGCCTATATCGGAGGCAGCAAGAAGAGATGGCACATCGTCGCGAGCCCCCAAAAACAGGACGTTTTCCTCCAAACCCATTTTGTCTGCTGCCAATTGTAAGGTCCGGCCAATCCCATCGTCGCGACCGATGACCAACAATCGCCAACTATCAGGCAAATCTTCTTTAATGAGATGCAATGCTTCCAACAAATCGGCATGCCCCTTATAGGGAATAAGGTTCGCCACAATCGCTAGCACCAATGCTTTATCCGCTATTCCAAGCGCACGGCGAACGTCTTGTTTAGAGGGCAATGACTTCCAAGATGTCAGGTCCACCCCATTATAGATCAATCCAAGCCGCTCTTCCGGAACACCCTCCTCATGCAATTGCGAAACCACACACCTAGAATTTCCCAGCACCGAGACACCGCAGCGGTGAAGAATATGCTCGATTCGGCCAAGCATACGAAATCTTCGTTGATAGCTATTCATGCTACGACGACTCATGACAAGCCTGCGATGCATACTAAGAAGAGCGACAGGCGCGCCAATAATATAATTTTCAGGAAGATAGAAATGCACAATGCTGAAACGTTGCCGCAAAAGAAATACCCAAAACTGAATCATCACCACTGCCAGGCGAAGCGCTCGCATTGGAATCGTAGCCTTGGGCGGAAGCCTGTAAATAGCCTCGTGCACCCGAACTCCCCCACGCCTGAACTCACCTTCTAGATCCCTTCCACCAGAGAGAAGAAAAATTTCAGGGCGAAACCCTCGTTCTTTCAAGCCTAAAGAAACCATCCTTATATGCGTGGCTGTGCCACCACGAAAAAGATCGCCGACGACGAACAACACTCGCGGGCCGACTGCCTCATCGGCATGCGAATGCGCGCCTTGGTTTCGCTGGCCTTGAGCAGAAGGTGTGGAGAGGGGGTCCATTGCAATCCGGATGGAGGCCGTTAGCGGATAACCCGGCGAACTTCCATAAAGGCTTCTGCTGCTGCAAGCCCCACCGTAGAACCCCGCACAACTACGCAAGCATCAAGGATTGGCATCGATCGGGGAAATGGCGCAGCACGCATTTCGAAATCATAGCATTCCAGCATCTTCCGGCGGATATCTAGATAGTCGCCAATATCAATAAAGAGATTTGGCTGGAATGGATGACCCAGAGAAGGCACGGAATAATCCGTGCTAGAGCCAAGTTCGAAACAGCGTATAGACCGGATACTTCGTCCCGGCGTGGGGCGGCAGGCAACCAATGTTGCATCAAAGGTTATGCGGTGATCAATGTTCACATCACTGGAGTGATGGGTATAGATGATCTCGGGCTGCCATCGCTCGAGGCGTTCTTCGATCCGTTTTGTCACATCAAGCAGTGCCTCACGATCCATGCGAAGATTTGGGTAGCCCTCGAATTCAACGGATTCTACGCCAATAAGTTCAGCGCTTGCCTTCGCGGCTTTGCACCTAGCCTCAATCTCATCAGCACGTTTTACAGGGTCATAAACAACGTCACGCCCTGTGACCCCATCGGACATGAATAAAATACAAACCCGATCTCCCATTGCGCGGTGACGGGCCAACGTACCCCCCATTCCAAGCACCTCATCGTCCGGATGTGCAGCAATCACGGTTACATTTTTTGTCATCGTGTCAACACCTCAGCGATAGCGGAAAGTTGTTCGTTTGATAGGGCGTGCAGGATTGCCAACAACAGTGGCATTGTCAGGCACATCCTTTGTGACGACGGCACCAATACCGATTAGAGCGTTGCAACCAATTATTCGCCAGTCCCGAATGGATGCCGTTGGTCCAACCCATGTGTCCGACCCAATCACAACGCTACCCCCAAGCATGGCATGGGCCGTAATTTTGCATCGCTTGCAAAGCTTGACGTTGTGTCCGACATGCACGCCAGAATCAACTTTGCAATCATCCTCAACCACAGTTTCGCCTAGCGCAGCTCGATCGACTGTACTGCTTGCGCCAATTCGGACCCGGTCACCAATCCGGACACGGCCAATATGGGGAAACTCAACGACCTCCTTGGTCTCATCGTCGTCTTCATAACCAAAGCCTGGCCCGCCAATGATACTATTGCTGCCTATCTGACAGTCGCGACCAATCGAACTGTGCGTTATATGCGCGCCAGATCCAATCACGGTTCCAGCGCCAATCTCAACATCCGGGCCTATCGTGGAAAACGGTCCTACGCGCACATCGCCATCAAGTCGTGCAGATTCGTGAACATCGGGGTTGCGGCCCGTTGGAGGATACCATGGTGGTTCTTTCCAAAAACGTTCAATGAAACGAAGCAACTCAAACCGTGGAATTTCACAGGGCAAGTACAAGGCATCGCGATATGCTTGCGCCTCTTCGGCGAGATGGGGGAGAATAAAAATTGCGCCAGCGTTGCTCGCCTCAAGCCAGCAGCGCCCTCGTTCGTCGTCAAAACGGCAGAACGTAATCTGCGTAGAATCTGCAGCGTAAATTGGCTCCACTGCATCAAACAGTTCCACAGGGGGCGTGCCAACCGGTTTAATCCCCCGTTCCGCAGCAAATGCAAGAAGTGCCTTGCTTGATACGCTGAGGCTACCGATCATGACATCCTATCCTTGCTACATTGGCCTGGTCTGCGCTCTAGTATTCTTGCGAGAGGCTCACGCACATTGAGGCCGAAAGCGGCCTCAAACAATTCAACATAAACAGGAATCTGGCGTCTCGGATTTGCAATTAGTGATTTTATCAAAGAGCGCAGGAAGCCAATGCGGTTCCCGTTTGCTTTATAGCTTACAGCCGCATTTTCATGCAATTGACCAAGAATCAGCCGACGCTCAGACCGCGGGAAGCGTTCAATCAACGGGCGGTTCTTTTCTAGAAATGCCTTTGCCGCAATCTCGACTGAGGCGCCATCACGAAGCGGCGCCTTGTAATAAATCGTGTAGGGCTCGTTGATAGAAATCATTTGGTGCTTATCGAGGAATCGACAGAACCAATCTACATCAACATAGAGCGGGAGGGTTTCATCGAAGGGCCCTGCAGCCAAGGCTGCCTCGCGCCGGATCAGCATGCACCCACCCAGACCAATTGCGCAGCCCCTGACCAGCAGATTTCGCACCGAAATTTTGTGATGAAAGTGCCAAGCGTCGACATAACTCTGAGCACCATCCTGGGCAACGGCAATATAACCGGTTACGATCGCCGCCACGTCATCGTCGGCCTCTTCCAGAGCGGCATGTTGACGATGAAGCTTTCCTTCCATCCAGGAATCATCGGAATCCAGAAAGGCTATGAAACGCCCCCTGGCTTCGCGCAGGCCCGTGTTGCGTGCCGCAGCTTCGCCACGATTTTTTGGATGTTGCACAAGCCGAATTCTAGGCTCATCCTGTTCTAAATTCGCAACAACCTCCAAAGTGGTGTCCTTTGAGCCGTCATCAACAATCAGAATCTCTATATCCTTGAAATTCTGCGCCTGAACACTTGCGACCGCACGGCCAAGAAATTCAGCGCGATTGTAGCTAGGAATGATTACGCTTATTTCCGGCATATTCTAATTTTTTCTTTCAGGTTGAAGTGAGGCTAAGACCCGCTGGAAGGCATCGTCGGTCTTTGTGGAAAAGCAGCCTTCAAAATGCTGGCGCGCACGCACCGCCTCTGCCTTGAACTGATCCTTGTTAAGGGCAGCTATGCTCTCCAGTGCATCCCTTAATTCTTTCGTATTATGTGCCGTACGGCACAGGGCCGGCTCAGCGAACATTGGATTGCCCGAGACGGAAGAGCCCAAATCCACATAGATAACTGGCACGCCCAAGGCCACAGCCTCCCAACTCGCCGTAGACCCTGCAGAGACTGCCACGTCGTGATCTAGTATATCGGCATAAAGGTCGCTTTTGTTGCTCGCCCGGAAAGGTTGGCGAAGCTCGGCCATCTTGCTCTTTTGGAGCTGTCCGGGAAGCGGAATGGCTGGATGCGGGCGAAGCGTTACCTGGAATTTATTTTGATCGATAAACGTATCGCTCAGCAAATTAAGGAGCGCTACGGAATCTGTTGTTCCCTGCAACAACACCAGAATACGGCTTACGGACTGCGGGGGAACGGTTTTTGGCGCATGGCTGTAAATGGCGGATTGCCGCATCGCATAACCGACGCTGACCTCTTTTTCCTTGTACCCGAACCGATCGCACAGCATGGCTTTTGCCCCCTTCCCCATGGCAACGATCCGATTTGGATGCGGGCGGTGGCGTGAAGCATAAATCTTCTCCGCAGATGGCACGAGAGCATTGTGTTGAAAGGCAACTGTCAAATTGCCGCTAGCCTGCACAGCGCTTTGGCAAGCATGCTCCCAGCCATTGTTTTCAAAGGGGTGCACTAGCACCGCTTGCGGATTTCGGTCCAACATTCGACCGAGAATCTTGCGCAACAGAAACGCTGTAGGCAGATCACGCCAACGGCATGTTTTTACGTCCTGTTGCAGCAGCGAGGCGATATCGATGCCCAGCCTACTTTCCACTCTGCCCACCGCCGGACGCCACGCCGCGGCTCGCAGGATGGCCGAAAAGACGTCCCGCAAGCGGGCGAGATCAACAAAGGTTCGAATTGGGGGCGGTGGCAGCGTATGCGCACGTCCGGCAGCCGGCTGCGTCTGCCCCGTTAGCTGCACCACTGTAAGGTTTTTACAGGCTGCTTTTGCAAGATCTGACGAAAATTCCCCGAAAATAAAGTCACGAATAGTGCGTTCTGGTTGCAGAAATTCCCCTGACGATACGGTAACGATAAGCACATCGTTTCCATTTGGCCCATAATCTCCATACCCACGCCCATAATCACATAGCGTGAGAAGGTAGCGAAACGCTCCCCATGGGCGGCGCAAAAAATCAAGCCAGCGACGCGCAGAAAACCCATCTTGCCATCGAATCTTAACCCCCTGCGCATGCAACAATGCCTCAATGGGGCCAAACATACACCGATCCGAAACGACCAGTCCGAGCGGTGAATTCCTTGAACCCAACTTAGCTAATTGCTGATTGAGACGCCATAGTTGCTCCAAACCTTGGTAGAAGAGAGAGTTCTGCGTATTTCTTGAGCCGAGGGCGCTGTACCAATAAGCGTCCGATTTTCCATTGGCATCGTCAAGGCCGTCTAGGATGTTTCGATAATCCACAAGAAAGTCTTGCTGAACACTTTCTGTAAGCGGCGGCAAATTTTCTAGACGGCCCAGCCAAGCCTCTTGCTCTTCTGTACTCGTAGGCAAAACAAAGCTGGGCTCTCCAAGTCTGCCTGAATAGGCAGAGCCATATAAATCCAGTGTCAGCACAGCAGGTCTAACCTCACTTCACCCAGGCGCCGCCACCAAGCGGAAAGCTGAGGCTTAAACTCGGCTTAAACCGCTCGCGCAGCTCATCCACTGCCTTGCGGGCTCCTGGAAAACCTGCGGAACCATAATCATCGAATATCATGACGCCGCCCTCAAGAAGTCTGGGATAAAAGAACGTGATCGAATCGACATATGGCTGATAGAGATCGACATCTATATGAACGAATTTGAATTGCCGATCTTCAACCTCAGGGAAACGCTCCGGAATCCAACCCTTGTACAAATGCAAAAAATCAAAGGGGGCTAGCGTCCTCCTGACGCTTTCAATATCGGCTGAAAAATGCCGGCGACGGGCATTCGCAAGCTGAGTGTTTGCCGGAGCCAGTCCACCCAGGTCCTTTTCACCATATTCTGAAAGCCCTTCAAACGAATCAAAGACGTAAAACTGCCCTCCTCCCCGCGTCGCGGCAAGACGTGCCAGCATATAGGTCGAATGTCCGCGCCAACATCCGCACTCCACAAGATCTCCCTCGCTTCCAAGGCGGTCAAAGGCTGCATGGGCGAATTGGTGAAGCATAAAATAGCGCGTTCGCTTGGCAAAATTGTCGCTATCTTCAGAACCCGAAGCGATAAGCGCACGCTCATAGTCTCGAACAGCTTCGAAACGCTCTTCCGCATTGTTTCGAAAATATTCAACTTCTTCGGGACGAAAACCGATGGGATAAACGCCTAGCCCAAGCTGGCTTGTGCGGATAAATCGTTGACCAACATTGTGCAGCAGCTCCCTCCCCCCGATTGAAAAGGAAAGCTCTGCTAATTTTATGGCTGCCTGCATGAGGGAATTTTTTGTCGCCTTCAGCATCATAAGTTCCTTTTTAGCGGGGAAATATCCTGCTTCTCATGCCAAGCAAGAAACATCAAAACAACCCAAATTGGATGCGTCAGGTCATTCTCACCATTCAAATAGCGCCGCCACATGTCACGCACGACAGATGGGTCCAGAAACTCCGAAACGGTCTTGAGGCGATCCGATAAAAGGCTTTCTGCCCATTCCCGCAACGCACCGCCAAGCCAAAGCTTGATCGGTATATGAAACCCTTTCTTGGGATGCTCAAACAAATGCGGCGGTACGTACCGGCCCAGAACATCGCGTAACAGCGATTTACGGCGACCGTTTCGGATTAAAAAATCTCGGGGAACCGACCAGGCAAATTCAAGCATACGGTTGTCGAGCAGAGGCACGCGCACCTCCAAGCTCGCAGCCATGCTCGCACGATCAACCTTGGCAAGCATCGAATCCGGCAAGCGGCGACGCTGATCCACATACAACAAAGAATCAAGCGGATTTTCCATTTGTGAGGACACACAAAATAAACGTTCCGTCTCGCCCTCAAAATTGGGCGCCATCGTACAAGCCGAACCTACCCCGAGGTAATTTACCCGCTCGCTGTATGCTGCGATGCCTGGATCGCATAACAAGGCCGCATAAAATGGCATGCTTCGGCTTGCATCGGCTAGAAAGGGCCGAAGCAATGCCTTCCAAAGCGCAGGCGACAAGGCACGAATGCCGCAAGCCATCGGACGTCGCAGCAGTTTCGGCACATACTCGGCTCTGCGCCACATGTTCACGCTCTGCTCATAACGCTCATATCCAGCAAACAGCTCGTCCCCTCCATCCCCTGACAACGCTACGGTCACGGATTCACGTGCAAGCTTGGAAACTAAAAGGGTTGGGATTTGCGACGGATCAGCAAAGGGCTCATCGTAAATAGAGGGAAGATCCGGAATCACCTCAGCCGCATGTTTAGGGGTAAGAAGGAATTCCGTGTGGTCCGTTCCAAGATGGCCAGCAATTGCCCGGGCAGCCACACTTTCGTCATATTCCGGCTCCGCATATCCGATTGAGAAACTATGCACCGGACGATCCCGTCGTAAAATTGCCACCACCGAAGAAGAATCAATACCGCCCGATAAAAAAGCTCCTAACGGTACATCGGCACGCGACTGGTCGCGTATAACCTGTTGCAATGTTTCATCCAGCGTGTCCACGGCATCTTCATAGTTTTCCCATATCTCCAACCGCTCTTTACATGTGCGCACCATCTCTTCCAGATTGAAGAATCTTTTCTTCTGAACCTGGCCATTTTCATCAATGATTAAATGCTGTCCCGGCTCTACCTTCCAGCACTGGGAAAACGCCGTCCGGTTCTCGCCAATATTTGTATTGTGCAAAAAGTCCCAAATTCCAACGTCCGAAAGTTCTTTCGTCCAGGCGGGATGTGCCCCAAAGCTTTTGAGTTGAGATGCGAAGAGAAAAAACTTTCCACGCCGCGCCCAATAAAGCGGCTTAATGCCTATTCGATCGCGGGCTAGATGAAGTTTTCTTTCGCGACGATCCCAAAGGACAAAGGCAAACATGCCGTTGATATATGGAAGCGCACGCTCCGGTCCGAGACTGGCAAGAATTTCCAGCAATACCTCCGTATCGGTAGCGGATCGCGGAACAATCCCAGCGGGTTCGAGAAATCTCTGGCGCAGCTCTGGAAAGTTATAAATTTCTCCATTAAAAGCAATTAAATAGCGCCCACACCGGCTTTGCATTGGCTGGCGCCCTGCATCGCTGACATCCAAAATGGATAGCCGTCGATGGCCGAGCGCAACGTTGTTGTCAATCCAGATACCCCGCGCGTCCGGGCCCCGATCCGTGACCAGATCGACCATCGCGTCAAGTTCTCTAGAAAATTCCTGAGCGGGGCCCCCGTCACTACGGAGAAATCCTGCAATACCACACATGCGTTCTACTGTTCTTTAACTGCCAAGCGCGCGGCGCTTCAAAGCAGATAGCCTATTTCGAAGAACCCAGAACATTTCGCCCCCTACATAACGGGCATGAGTCAGCCAGCCTTTCTCGCGTGCCAATTGGCGTTCATATCTGGCCACGGCAGCGGCACGTTGCCTATCAAACTCGTGCATAGCGCGATGGGGAACATAACCAGCTGCACGGTCTATCGCCTCAAGCTCTAGAATTCGTTTGTCGTCGGCACTGTCGATCGGGCCTGCTTCTATTTCCACCATCAAGGATGGCCGAAAGTAACCAAGATCAATTTCTTGTTTTATTTGTGAAATTTTAAGGACTCCCTCAGCAACCATACGCCGAACCTCATTAACCCAGAAATGGGCGAGCGGATTGCGTGCTGATACCCAGGGTTGGGTCGGCGTAAGGGTGTAATGCAATAAACCCGTTGTTGATGTGTAATATTCCAATCGGTTCCAATCTGCTGGAATTGTCCTGGCAATATCACCTTCATCCAGAAAGCAAAGTCCTGACATCATTTGCTTATAGTCATATCGCCCGTTCAGCCCATCGACCAGTTCGCGAAGCGTCCAATCGCAGCGGGTGCAATCAAGCACCATCACCGAGGTCTCATTGACATTGACGCGAACATTGCGGCCAATCTTTCGATGCGGCTCCAGAATGGCAAGCTTGGAATCACCCATCTGTACGTTCCATAACTCGCAGATATCGCGAAAGACCAACATGTCGGCATCCATGTAGATTGCCCGCCCACGGTAATCCGCAAGTTCAGGAATTGCCCATCGCGCAAACGAAAACCCGGTGCGCTGCCCTTGCCGTATATCTCTTGGCGCGGGGATATCCAGATCGCGCATTGAGTGAATAGCAACTGCTTGATTTGTGTGACGTCGTATCGAATAGGCCAGAACATCGACTGCAAGCGCCTGCGAGCGATCGGTCCCAACATAGACTTGAATTGTCTCACTCGTCCCTTTTTGGCTGTCACTGGTCATCACGCCCTCAATCCACTGCCTTCGACAGGCAGGCGTTCAATGAGGCCGTGGGATTCCAGGCGTTCGACCACCGGGATTACCTCCCATATGGGCCGCCGAATACGCTCGCTTAGGTCAATCAGGTCCCTGTTCCCATCCGCAAAGGCCAGAACATCGCTAACAAGATGAAAATAATCATCAAGATTTCGTGTGGATACATCTGGACGCAGCCCGTAGTTCCGGAGTTGCGGTTCGGCCGTTCGCGTTGCACGGGGCAGACACGTTGCCTCAATGGCCTCGACGCATCGCTTTACCGCCTGGAACCCGCCTTCCAAGCCGACTGGTGTAACCAATGTCAGGTCGTCAAGCGAGGTGTGGTATTCCGGAAAGCTTCCAAAGCGCGAGCGCATTAGGGTTACGACCGGCAAATCAACACTGGGTGCGCAGAATTGCCGTTCATCGCTGCCACGCTCTAAAAAGTCGCACTCGATAGCCTCTGAATCGATCGATTTATAGATATGCCGCGCCACACGATCCGCCAAAGTATCGGCGTTCGGTGTGGCAACAAATGAATAGGCACGCTCGTCGCCAATACAAGAAAGATGAAATCCGGCAATCAATCGCTGCTGTAGTTGTTCCAGATTACGATGAAGGTAGGCAATTGCTCCGATCGTCTCTGGGAAAAGCGCAATCCGATATGTAAACCGGCGTTTTTTCTCACCAAGCCAGCGGCCGATGGCGCTTGCAACAATTGGTCCAGACAATTCGTTATTCGCCATGGACGGATGGCATATATAAGAGGATATCAGGACCTCATCATCCCGTTCCCCAGGAATCAAATATTCTCCAAGACTCATCGAGCCAGAAGCTAACGTGCTGTCGATTACAGCCCGGTACTTTCCTTTTGGTAATGCCTGGCGCTGCCTATGAGGAAGGCAAAATCCCCAATCCCTATGATAGTAGCTAGTTACATAGGGAATTGCATCTGGAAGCGTTTTAATCGAGTGCAGATGCTTTTGCAGTTCATCCAGTTCAATTTCAACATCGATTGGCTCTGAATAGCCGAGCACATGCAAATTGTTTTCCTGAAAGTCAACGACCGTAGCTCCATCTGGGCCGATCAGCCGTGCGCTGCGTATGTTCCACTCATCGGGAACCGTCCAGTCAAAGCACTGGATTCCAGATGGCACTTCGGAAACTTCGAATGGCCGGAAGTGGCGGCCCAAGACATCAAGTGTCTGCCGCACGCCATCCCCCGTTATGCTGCGACAGACCGGGAACAGCTCTTCGGCCACACGATGGAGTTCGGCACCGATGACGCTTGATTTCAAAATACGATCCGTATTCTTCTAGTCCGCACCACTACTTCTGTGGCGGCGGAAAAACAAGTGCCTCGCGCATTCCATCATGGGGAATCAATTCCGCAAGCGAGTGATGGAAGTCTTCGAATTTTCCTTCATGAATACGACCATCTTCAAACCATAACACCTTGTCGGAGAAGGGCGCGAGTTCCACTTTGTGCGTAGACATGATGATGGTGTGGCCACGGTCACACAGTTCTAACAACGCGCCAATAATACGATGCTCCATATCCCGATCAAGAGCGCTGGTTGGTTCATCCAAAAGCATGACCTTTGGCGCGGCCGCTATCAAGCGTGCCAGCGCAACGCGCTGACGCTGGCCGCCGGATAGAAGTGACCCGTCATTGCCTATATGCGTGTCAAGACCGGAGGGCATTTGACCTAGGAATTCTTCCACCCCAGAAAGTCGCACAGCATCCGCCAAGGCATTCTCTGAAAGTGCGCTGAGACCATAAACAATGTTTTCCCGTATAGTCCCGGTGAAGGTTGGTCTTTCCTGATTCTGCATTAGAACCGTCTCTGCGATCATTTTCTGCGGCATCGCATCAAGATCAACGCCACCATAGCGGATAGCACCAGCGTCCGGCTTTAAAAGACGCTGCATCAGTTTCAGTAACGTCGTCTTTCCTGCCCCTGTCGGGCCAAAAACCATATAGAGGCCGCCAGGAGACAAATCAAAGGACACATCGTCAATAATTTTTGGACTACCGCCTGATGTGTCATAGGCAAAGCTCATTTTTTTTATGGCCACAGCAGAACGGTGGAAATTCGGCGCTAAAATCCCCACGGATGGCTCAGGCGGTCGCACAGGCAAATCCGTTACCGCACGGATTGCCCCATAGGCAGTGCCCACCCGCGTAAGCGTCGTGATTGCTTGAGCTACACGGTCAATCTGCGGATGTATCAGTACCATGCCGCCAACAAACAGGATCACTATCGCCAGCGTGTCTTCTCCAACGCCCTGGCGAAAGAAAAAAATCATCAGGCCAGCCATTAACATGGCGAGACTGACCTGGGTCACAAAAGGCGACAATGCGTTGTTGAAATATAGGCGCAGGTAAGATTTCAAATATTGATTATAAAAATGGAAGATTCCGGCCTGCTCCTGCTCAGCGGTGCCAAAGATATCGATCATCTCGATCCGCTTAACAACTTCATGGGTCCTATTAATATAGTTCCCTGACTGTATCGTGTTTTCCTGAGAAACCCGATGGGCATAACGCACAATATAGGTCAGTGGCACCAGCATGCACAGCACCGCCACACAGACACCCAGCAACGCGGCCGGGGCGACAAATGCCAGAAACGCCACGGCAATGCTTCCTTGTACAATGCCCGCCACCAATTGAACGAACGCACGCGCCGCGATGCTTACCTGAATAACCTCCCGGCTGGTCAGATGCATGATGCGACCGGTGCCTTCGCTGCCGTGCGTCTGGTACGGAGCATTGAGCCAGCGGTGCAGAATTCGCCTCTGCCACAAGGTATCGACCTTTGTTTTTGTATAGGCTTCAATCATGAAGATGGCGAGTTGCAGCCCAGCTTTGGTAAGGCTGATCGCTACGACTGCCCCAAGCATCGTATAAAAAATTGTTTCTCGATTATCGGACAACGATAAAATAAACGGGCCAATATATGGAAGCTGTTCAAGTTGATTGAGATCGTGCCCTGCAATGATAGAAATTACAGGCACGAAGGCGGTCAAACCAACAATGGAACTGAAACCAAGAAGAACCGACAGCAAAACCGTCACGCTGATAAGCCAACGGAACGGCATGAGCGATTGCTGTAGCGCTTCAACGATGTTCCGAATTGCACCAACGTCACCGATCAATGTTGCCACCTAGTCTTTTTTCCACATCACCTAATTTTGACAACTTACTGGCCAGCATCCAGACAACGGCGAATGCCGCGCCCAAGCAAAACCAGCTGTCCAAATTCGTCCGGTGTCGCGCTCAGCGCATGATCCCGAATGGTCGTATCTGACTTATCTAGCGTAAAATGTTTTTCGATTATGCGTGCTCCGCGAGCAATGGCCAGCAACGCTGTCTCAATCCCCACGCTGTGGTCGCTATACCCATCATAAGGGGATGTATCGAAATTCTTCGGAAGGTCGTGAAGCTCCCAAGGCGCGGTTGGATAAAGTGATTTGCAGAAAAGATAGCGAACGTTGGCTGTACCTATACCAAGTGGCAGGCCCTCGCCTTCCCACATTCCTAAAGAAACTAGCGTTTCCTTGCCTTCAGAAACAATGTCACGCACCAGACCGATATCGTCCTTCACGGTACGCGAAGCGACTTTATAACGATTGAAGTTAAACGGCTTTGCTGTTTCAAACGCATCCCGCGTAATCAGCGAGAACATTGGCTCGATGCCATAGTATTCGGATATTTTAATAATCTGGCAAATGATATCCGGTGTAATCTGGTTGATCTCACCTTCCTTGCACCGCCAACCAAGCTGAAATTTGACGATATCGGCATCCGCCTCTTTTGCCCGCCTGATTAATTCATATAGCAAGCCAAAATTGCCATTATGATTCATACCGATTTCTGCAATGAACAACATTATCCTGAACCCTTTATTTTCAAATCTAAGAAAATCTGACCTTGTGTTGTCAGTTTTTCCTAGCTGTCATCCTGTTCAACGCTGGGTGCGACCGCTCTAGCAAGCCGCCACATCCATTCTGATGTGAGGCGCAAAGCCGTTGTCTCGTGCACCACAAAATGCCCTACACGCCCATCGATTAGCCGACTTCCGTCGGCTAAATTGGTGCATTTGGTAGCGTAAATTTGTCCAGCTTCCCGATAAAGCTCTTCACGCTCGAGACGCAATTGCGGCGCCCGACGGACGGGCACAAGCCCATCGCCATGATGTTGATAGAAAACATCAAGTTCTGGGCGTACGCTAACTGCGCTATCTAGGTCAAAGACCGTCAGCACATCTACTGCCATATCAATCTCCCTTCCCTGCCGAAACGGAGATTCGATCATCAAGGTCACAACATAATCAAAAGACTGATCTGATTTGGCCATGTGCTGCACGGCATCCTGCACCGTTTCCTCAATCCGCGTATTGAGGCCCGCCAGTGAAGGGTCGCGCGCAATGCCAATGACCTTGTCTTCCGGATAACGTCCACGGACATGAGACAGGACCGCTTCATCTGGAGATGTCACCACAATCTGAGAGAGGCTAGATGCGGCAAGCGCAGCATCGATGGTCCACTCGATCAAAGGCTTGTCATCCAACAATTCCATTTCTATAGATTCCGGGTACACAGACTGGCCACGAACCGGAACAACACACAGCACCCTTCTGTTTTTCCCTTGCAGTTTTGCTCGCTTAGCAAAAATCTGCGAGCGAGTCTTTAACAACCTCCCCTCATTTCGGGTCAGATTGCTGCTATGGCGGCGGTAATAAAAGAGTGGAAGATTAATATTACGAACATCAAAATGCTCAATAAAACGCAGCCAGATATCAACGCCATCCTGGCAGGTGAACGCTTCGTCATAACCACCGATAACGTCCAAACATGATTTACGGATCATTGTGCAGGCACCGTGAGCAGGCTGATCCAAAAGCCCAACATCCTCAAAATCATGGCGACGCACCTGTTCGATAAGCTCGCCACTTTCGTCAACATGGTAATAGTCAGAAAATACGAGTCCTATATTCGGCTCACGGTCCAGCATATCTGCCATGGTTGCAAGCGCTTCCGGCGCAATAAAGTCGTCGGCATCCAGCCGCATAAGGTAATCACCACGCGCGAGCCGGTAGGCAATATTGTTCGTAACGTTTAGGCCCTTCTGCTCCTGAAACACCAGCCGGACCTTAGGGTGATTTTGATGCGCTTCAATAATGGCACGCGAGCCATCACTCGACCCGTCATCAATGATGATTAATTCCCAGTCATTTGTGGTCTGGGAAAGAACGCTTTCGATTGCCCTCGCAACATATCGCTCATAATTATGGTTCGTGATGTAGACGGTAGTTTTTGGTTTCGTTTCCGTCATCAGAAATCCAATATTGCCATGCTTATTCTCCAGATACGACAGGTGTTGTGCGCCGACCCCAGCGCATTTCCGTCTTGACGGAAATCGGCTTGGACTTTTGGCGCACGTTGGCATTTATTTCTAGGCGTTTCGGGTATTTCGTAAAGTAATCAACAATGTCATCAAGCCGGTAAGATGTCCCCTTACCGATCTCCGCCATATGCTCAAGAAGCCCCTTGATGACTTTCAGATCTTCGGGTGTGTCAAGAGTCAGCCGCCAGTCATGTGCGTGGCAGGCCGGTACAGCTACGCTGGTGCAGCGAAAATGCGATTTGTTATCTGTGATGTAGTTTGTCAGATATTCCGTGCCAGAGCTGTCTTGCGCCGCCTCAAGAAGTTCATGCAGCAGCGCGCCGTCAAAAACTTCAACCTCGGTGCCAGAAGGCAGGTCCTTAAGGTCGGTATATTCGGCATTGGACGCGATGTGATGCTGCACGGCGCGTGCAACATAATCAGGGTCCACCAGAATGTCATCTCCGGTAACCCGCAGCACAATGTCGACCGGCTCGTTCCCCATTGCGCCAACCATTCGAGACAGCACATCGTCACTCGGACCACGGTAAACATCGATCCCGGCATGTTTGGCCAGCACACAAAGCGCGTCGTCCTCTTTATCTGTCGTTGTGCAAAAGACGACCCGATCAACAATCGCACATTGTTTTAAACGCTCGAACAAATGTACCAAGGCGGGCCGGCCGGCAATTTCGATCAAGGCCTTGCCCGGCAGGCGTGAAGATTTGGACCGCGCTACTGGCAAAGCCCACACCCTGGTTTCAACCATGGCGCGTGAGATTCGGGTATCCATGGAAACACCCTGCTTGAGACGCCGCCCGGTAAGTTGCTCGCACGGTAAAGGGCTGTCCGGCGCATCCTCCACCCGTTTCATAACCAGGTCTTCTGCCGCGATGACGGCGCCGGCCTTTAAATCACGGCTGGCGACCCAATGCTTCTTAACGGCATGGCGGTAAGCAAGCTCGGCTTCCGGCATCGCGCTTGGACGCCCCCCAAGCGCCGCTTCGCAATGACGGACATCGCGTACAAACCCACGGAATTCTTCTGGCTCCAATGAAGAAAAGTAATCCACGCCCTTGGCGTCGCGCTCAAAGGTTACATGTTTTTCAATCACCGAAGCCCCCAACCCCATCGCAAACAACGGTAGAGAGCGTGCAAAAGGATTGTCCCCGGCAATATGGTCCGCATAACCAAGATCACAGCTGTCACCAAAAATTTCGTGCAGCCACGCCAACCGCGCAAGGCAACAATCTTCAATTCGGGTTGGATAGGCCTGGAAGCCATGGAGCAGGACGGGTCGCTTACCCGACGTCAGCATGCGCTCAACGGAATGCACAATTTCTCGAATGGTCGCCCCACCGGCAGAAAGAAACACGCGCCCCGGCATCTCCGCAACCGCATCCAGCAATAGGTTGTTCGACAAATCGGACGCATGCAGTTTGAACCCATCGGCGCCATACCGGGCAGCAACCGAAAGCGCCTCAATCCCGAACACATCGCAATAGACCTGAACATCGCAAGCCTTAGCACACGGCAGCAAATCGGCCCAGACTTCCGCCGCGAAGGACTGCTTCTTGAAATGTTCAAAACGGGCATGATCCGGGGTTAACAACTCATCGGCAAAATAGATCTGGAATTTTACCGCGTCCGCCCCTGCCTTCGAAAATGCAGCCGCCATTTTTGCAGCTGTTTCTGGATTTCCTTGATGTGCGTTGGCAATTTCTGCAACAACTTCGTATTTGTGTAAAAATTCCACTTTCTATCTTTTCCCTTCCGCAGGAAGGCCTTCACGGGAGTCGTCTATCGCCAGCAGTGCCCGGACCACCATATCTCGCATCACTGCAGGCCGAAAATAGAACGGTGACTGATGGAAAAAATGTTCGGGCGCGCTCAATTCACTCTGGGAAAGGTCGATAAGATTAGGGAATACGGATCTCAATTCAGTTCGGTACGTATCGAATGCACCGCGAAGGCCAGCACTCTCAAGGGCTGCAATCAACAGCTCGTTCTGCGGATTTAGGATCACCTTATAAGTTATTCCGTGGCGTTCTAGCAGCTGTCGCAACTCACGCATCCGGCTAACACGCCGATAAGAAAAATCATATTGGCCATAGAGAGATCGAAGAATTGTTGGAATTTTTTCGCCATAATCAGGTGCGATCAAACTCTGGTCTTTCTCAATCAAATCATTGATATACCTAGCACCGTTGACTTTTATTTTTGCCCGTTCGCCACGCGCAAATTTCAGTAAAGTTTGTAGTGAAAAATAGCTGCTCCGCATGGAAAGAAGGTAACCCAGAATATCTGTCCCCGAAGGTGAGATAAGCTCGGCTCCTCGTTTTGACTTCGTTCTTTCATTGAACATGAAGAAATCGAACCCAATCACGATAAATTTTTTCTTTAGATTCTCCCTATTCGCATGCAGGAAAAGAAACATTTCCTCTGGGAGAGCGCCACTGAAAGCAGCATTAAATAATTTTTTTTGAGAAATCCATTCGGGATCAATGTTTGCAATTTTACTTGATCCGATGAGAACGCCATCAAAAATAGCATACGGAAGCCGCGTTACTTTGTATTCAAATTCTGCAGAATGGTAGATACCCAGGGTATTGCGCCCAAGTCGCCCAAGCGGGTCAATCCATGCGTTAAATACACCTATCGCCAATAACATTGCGACCACACAGGTTGCCCAGAGCAGCAGAAAACGCGCACCAACTGGTCGCCCGGAAATACCGGCGCTAGAATTGGAAATAGATAAACTCATTGACGCGTGACATCCCGAGGAAGGCAACAACAAACAATACGGCGGTAATCATTGCCCAGAAGGATGATGGCCGCCAGATGAAACGTGATCTTTCAAGGTGTGGCAAATGCTCAACCAAGATAGCCGAATTGTAGCGCCGCATAATCTGAGCTGTGTTTGGAAGAAATATGACAATGACGCCCCCCACAGCCAGCAACGCCAGTTCCACCCATCCATGAAAATACGGAATTTCCGCCATTGGCATCGCTGCAGCACCAAATGCGGCCGCCAAGCCAGGAAAAACCAACAGCTCTTGCGGAATGAGTAACGTATTGTTCAAACCGAACATAGCTGCCAGCAAATTGCTTGCACCATCAACGCTTTCAGCGCGAAAGAAAATCCATGCGATTACAACGAAGACTTGAACAGCAACCCAGCCACATGCAATCCGTGCTGTGCGGGGAAGAAAATTTGCCATACTAAAACTGCGGCGCAGGCGGTTAAAAATATGATTAAGCGTAAGACCAATGCCATGAATGGCACCCCAAATTATAAATGTCCACCCAGCCCCATGCCAGATTCCCCCTAGCACCATCACAATTATTAGGTTGACGCATTGCCGCGTAAGACCGTTACGATTCCCACCCAGCATTTTGTATAGATAATCACGCAGAAACCGTGAAAGAGTAATGTGCCAGCGGCGCCAAAATTCGATAAAACTTGATGCCTTGTAAGGGGAACGGAAATTTTCCGGCAATCGAATTCCAAACATTCTGGCCAAGCCTATGGCCATATCTGAATAGCCAGAAAAATCAAAATATATCTGCATGGAGAATGCCAACGTGCCACACCATGCAGCAATTACCGATACCGGGTCGCCGCGCTCCGCGGCAGCAAATACATCATTCGCGACGATCGCAAAATGATCCGCCAAAAGTGTCTTCTTACAAAGACCAATTGAGAAGATGGTCAGCCCGACAGCTAGATTATCCAACCCCACCCGAAATCGTCGAAGGTCCAACTGAGGAAGAAATTCGTTCAGGCGAACAATTGGGCCGGCAATCAATTGTGGAAAGAAGGATATGAACAGCGCATACTTTCGGAAACTCGGAACGCGCACCGTTCCAGCGCGAACATCGCATAAAAATGCGATCTGTTGGAAAGTAAAGAAAGAGATGCCCAGCGGCAGAAAAACCGTTTCCAATCCAAAGAAAAAACCTGGTCGACCTATTATTTCTTCGGAAAAAAAGACCGCATATTTGAATAAAAAAAGAACGGCAAGATTGCTGGCTATTCCGATTCGAAAAAGCCACCGACTCTGCGTTCTACAAAATGTTCTTGCAACCCAATAATTCGCAAGGATGGAGCCAATCAACAACGGTAGCAAACGTATGTCCCACCAGGCGTAGAAAGCCAACGAGGCAATAACCGCCATGCTAATCAGCGCCGTCTGGCCATCGCGATACCAAACGAAATATGCCGCCATAAGGACGATGGGTAAAAAGACAATCAGAAATGGATAGGAATTGAACAGCATGATTTGTGGATGGGCGAGCTAAATTCTACTGCGCCGCCTCCAATCGTCCTTTAGGTATCCGTCTTGTGAAGCGCGGCAACATACTTTGGATCGAATAAATTTCGATGCAGATCAGTACGCTTTATCAGAAAAAATGAGCGATGCGTCGTGCGCTTGGCATAGTAAGCAAGTGTCTCATACGCGTCGGTGCTGCCTTCGTAGATCCTGTACAATGGGTTATCTGGGAAGCGGATATCGTCGGTGAAAACCCAACCGCCCGGCCGCAATTTTGAGAGGCAATAGAAATGATCCCACGCGACCTCAGGGAATACGTGTCCGCCATCCAGCCAGATTAGATCAAAATCTGGGAGATCGATGTCAAACATAAAGGCGGAGTTGCAACTATGTGCTGTGATGCGCGGCAGATCAAGAAACTGATTTCGCTGTTCTTGATTAAACCCGCCCGCATTCTCGCCATAGATCGGATCTGACAATGGAAGCTCGATCGTATGCACATTCGCTTTCGGAAATAGATCCGCGAGCACCCGTGTTGTCTGCCCACTCCCTGTTCCAATTTCTAAAATGTTTTTCGGCGTAAAACCACTTGCCTTTAAAGAAGCAAAAGCCAGAAAGTGGCTGCTGGAATAAAGACGGGAGTAGCGAATGTCATTCTTGGTGCAGACCGCCTCAGCCAGCTGTTGTGCGCGTTCGTAATCCAGCCCAAGAAAATCGAGGAATAGAGGGGTCTGGTCAAACGGTGGGTCGACAGGAAACAAGGCACGTACGCGCCGTAAGCTTCGCACCCATGCAACGAAGTCAAGAATTTTGCGCCGCCTATCGTAGCCTGCCTTCGGCGTGACATGGCTGCCCGCACTAATACGCTGCTTTAATTGATAAAACTGGAACTTATTCCTCATATAAAACCCTTCCTTTTCATCGCCAATTAAAACCGATGCCATGAAAGGAGACATGAAATCGCTGTTTCCAAACCGTGATCAAAAGTAAAACCACAACAATCTGCGCCGTCCCGTCTCAATTTTTTTTGCAAAGTGCAAGGTACGTGTATCAAACAGGATGAGGTCTCCCGCCTTTCCAGTTATCGGTACCGCTGTGGTCCGCTCAAGCTTCTCACGAAATTCCGGCGGAAAATTATCGTCGCGCAGATGTGACAACGCAGTTGGCGGTTGACTGTTGTGCGTTTTATTCCATTTCTTGAGCCGATAGACATCAAACCCGTCCCATTGCGGACGCCAGGTTCCCGGATAAACCATTAGAGGCCCGTTTTCCAGATACACATCATCCAGTAAGAAAACAGCTTTTAATTGGTGGTGCCACTGATCCACATGGCAGGCTCCACCGAAAGGCTTATCCGCGCGACCCGGAACAAAATCCGGGTTGTCACGACCATCATAGGTTGCGGAATATTGGACGGATGGCCAGTGCAGCCGTCCATGCAAGCAAATCGACAATGCGGCAATTTTTATGTGACGCCGGAAATAATCCATTTCCGGGTGGCGGTTTTCCATGTGGCGCAGACGGAGCGACCCAGGCGCCTCGGCAATGAAATAGGCATCGCCCCTCAGACCGTCGATTTCCTCCGCCGACTTATCACATACGGCTTGCAAAAACGAAACCTCTTCAGGCTTCAGATAGCCTGGGATAACAGCGTAGCCATTTTTCCGTATGGAACAGATGGTGCTGCACCAGACCTTGGAACGAAAGCCGAATTCAAATAATTTTAGGCGGAAATTTCGGCCAAGGGTATGGATGATTAACGCAAGTGTAAGCCGGGGGTCGCGTTTGAATGCCCCTATTAATCCAGCCATGCGCCATCAATATGCCGTTTAACCCAATGGAAATGCATCAGAATTTTCCCTTGCCAAGCGGCTGCCAAGCATAAGTTTCACGAAACGTGCAGCGGCGGCATGCGCTTACTGCTTCGCCCTCGCCACAGACATGTTTTTGGCGCACATGGGTGATGTCAGAGCCGTGCCATATCTCCTTCAACGTCCGGACGACCGGCTTAGGGTCGTTCAGTTTTTCCGGCATCACGGCGCCGGTCATCCCCTCAAATCCTTTTGCGCCCTCGGCGATCTTTTCAAGGATATTCGCATATTCCCGTTCGCCGGTATCAATGGCCTGAGCATCAACATAGCCAACGGGATACTGGCTGCCCCAGTCGTAGCAACACATGCTGACACGGCCATCATAGGTAACCAAAAGCCGCTGGAACGGTTGCTCACATGGCAAGCGGCCCGTTGATACGTAGAGCGCACCACTAAGATCACGACGCACCGGTGCATCCTCCGGAAGCTTAAGATGCGCAATTTCATCGGACAGGCGCTCCCGGGTTTCCGCGTCCAGCTCGCTGATCCTTCCGCCGCGCTCCGTGTATGCCTTGACAGAGACGTGATCTACGCTGTCTTCAAATAGGCTAAAGAAAGCCTCCCTTTCTGGGAAGGTATCTTCGGTCAAGACCATCTGAATGCGCGTACGAGGAAAAATGGCCCCCATCTGTGACCGAATGTCGGCAAAGCGGCGGATATTTTCATATATGTCGTCAAAGCGGTTTGGCTTAAAGCGGCCCGGCCGCATCCGTTCGTAGGTTTCTTTGCTGCCCCCGTCGAAAGAATAGATCATCATGTCGAGTCCGGCGTCGATTAACTCGCGTGATTTTTTTGCGTCAAGAGTTGTGGCATTGGTATTGATGATGACTTCAAGTATCCCTGCGCGTTTGGCAAGATCGATCATTTCTGGCAGTTGCGGATGAAGCAGCGGCTCTCCCCGCCAGTTGAGCTTCATCGACGGAACACCGAGTTCAGCACATTGATCGACAATGCGTCGAAACAGATCAAAATCGACGATCTTATCTGGCGTCGCAATCCATTGCCGAAAACAAAACGGACAGGCAAGGTCGCATACGGCCGCGCTTTCGACATCAACACAGAGGGGGGGATAGTCAAGCGCAGCGAATTCCGGTCCCCATCGTTTTTCCGCCACCGCCCGCGCCGGTAAACCACGCCAGCTTTCACGATACCAGCGGAAGCGGTCCTGAAAACGGCCGAGGATTGCCCCATCCACATCACCGCCATTGCTCTCCACGGCATAGCGGTAAGCCTTATTGCTTGCCATATTAGCAATACCAAACGCGATGCGTGCCGCCTCTAAATCGCTTTTCCCCTCAATGACGTAATTTCGTGCTTCCATTACAGGCCCGAGCTTTTATCCAAAGTTTCCATTATCGCAAAAGGTTCAACAATGTTTCAGCGCCCGGTCGCACACGCAGAATATCCGGCCTAATTTCGTCAAGACTGGAAATGCCGCACATCGCCATGGCAGAATGAAATTCTTCAGCAAACAGCTCAAATATCCGTTCGACGCCAACCACCCCATCCACCGCAAGGCCATAAACGACCGGACGTCCGATTGCGACAATATCAGCCCCTAAGGCCAAAGCCTTTAGGACATCCGATCCTGTGCGAATGCCGCCATCAAAAACGATCGTCGCCTTCTTTCCCACGGCTGCCCGAATTTCCGGAAGAACGTCGAGAGACGCAATGCCTGAATCAAGCGCCCTGCCCCCGTGGTTGCTGACCCATAGGATGTCGGCGCCATGCTCCATTGCCAGCGCGGCATCTTCTGCACAGACAATCCCCTTTACGATGACGGGGACATCTATTTTCTGTTTGAACCAAGCGACGTAATCCCAAGTCGCACGTGCGCCGAGTGCGTGGTTTGGCGGCGGCGCATTCGTCCTATGTCCAAATTTACGTGCATCATAGCGATTCTCCCGGTCACGATAGCGAATGGTCCGAACGGGCGCGTCCCCGCAAAGACAAAGGGCCTTTACGTTCGCCGCCTTTGCACGCGCCACCTCATCTTCAAGCCAAGAATCCGGCCCCTGAAAATAGACCTGGTAGATCATGGCTGCTTTTGGTGCGGCGTCCCGAATTTCCTCAATCCGCAGCCGCGACATGGCACTGATTGACATAATGGTTGAAGCGGCGTGACCGCCTTGAACAAGGGCAATCTCGCCATCTTGATGGTATTGCGTCATCCCGCCCAAAGGCGCGCCGATTAGCGGCATCGGAAGCTGCTTGCCAAGAAAGCGGGCCCCCGTTTTTACGTTTGTAACGTCCCGTAGAATACGTTGTTTCAAATAATATCGCCCATAAGCTGCGCTATTCGCGGCAAGCGTCCACTCGCGTTCCGTTCCGCCTTCCAACCAATCCCATGCCTGCGGCGGAACCAACGATCGAGCCCGCTCTTGCGCCTCGCGTAACGTTGCGATTGGCGTAGCAATATTGATCGTTTTCTCCCTGGAATTTTGATCGTGTGTTTTCATTTGCGAACGTCCTTAGCTTGGCACTTGATAGCGCCGACAAGTTCTAGCAGCCCCAACGCCATCGCCGGCGTACAGCCTGGACCAATCTCCCCCGTCAAAAAGGCACGCATCTGCGCCATGAATCCCGGGCGATATGCTGCGTCTTCGGCCATCCGTTCCGTCACATGGGGCGTGTATTGCCGGACTTGGCAATCTGAACTACGCTCAACAATGTCGTAACCTTGATAAACTGTAAGGATTTCAGTCGGTGTCAAGCACCAATGGGTTCCATCGTCAAATTTGCAAAAAATACCAACACGGCTCGGATCGTTTGCGTTGTTGAAGAATGCCACAGGGGTCCCCGCCTGCGTTTCAAGTAGCCCATTGTAACTATTGAAAGGCACGCCGTCGTGTTTTTCCGGGTAGCACGTCATATGTACCACAGAGAGCGAACCAAAGAGATGAATGGCCAGGTCAATCAGATGACAACCCGAATGCTCCATCGAGAAAGATAGCACTTCTTTACCATGACGCTGAACGAGCCCCGCGACCCCTTCGGAGATCGTGATCTCTGCTGCTCGCAACCCCCCTTGTGCCAAACGTTTGGAAAGCTGTGCAACCGTTCGATAATAGCGCCGGTTATACCCCACCAGCTTCCCCGACAAGACCCGATGGCGATCTAGGGCGCTGCGAAGTTCGGGTGCAGCCAACGCGATAGGCTTTTCGATCAGTACCGGTTTCGCCACCGAAAGGCCCCAATCCAGCCATTCCGCTTGATCTTTCCACGGAAGGCACAGAACGATCGCATCGATATCGCTGCGCTCTCCCATCGCAGCCGGATCCGGCTCAAATTCGCAATCGGGATATGCTGCCTGAAAGGTCGCCCAGCGCGGCGATTCCATCTTTCGCGTACTTGCCGTAACAACCTTAGCCCCCAGCGCTTCGGCGACCAACGCATGGTCCAATGCAACGGAACCGGCCCCGATAATTCCCAGCCTCCTGTCATGGCATTCTGTCATGATCGGCCCTTCGTCAACACGCGATCAACTTGCGTATGGCAGCACAGTTTTCCACCGCTGGGTAATGCTCCTGAAACACAGCCAGCCGCGACGCCATGTCCGTCATCGGAGGCATCTTGAAAACGGGATCCGTTACTTCAAAACAGAAGTTGTGGTATTTAGTAATCGGCACGCCGTCACTGCCACGCCGGACATAAACATCCGTTACCTCTCCATCCCTAATCTTCTTCATATAAGACGCCGTCATCGGCCAATAGAGAATGGCCACCCGCCCCACAGCAAGACAATCCAAAATACCGCCGGAGAACAACGACACCACAAGACCTGCGCGCTGTGCCCAATAGGCCAAAGGTCCATCGACGAGCGTGTACCGCGTAGGATCGATCTCGCCGAGCAGGCGCTGCAACGCCTCCTGGCTTTGCCGCGGATGCCGCTTAATCAAAAGATGCCTACCGGTATCAAGAAGTGACACCAGCATGTTGCGTGCTGTTTCGTGAAAATCCAGCCCCGTCCATACGATGGAATTATCATTCTTGAGGATCACAAGGGCTGATTTCGCATTACTTGAAGCATCCCAATTCCCGACCAAGGCGTGCTGAACGGCCTCAAGCCGCGCCAACCAACGCGCAGTAAATGCGGGCGGTGTAACCGCAAGAACTCGTACATCGGAGATTTTTCGCCACGCGCTAGCCTGCTGCTGCGTATTGGCCAACGCAATGTCACAGGCCATTAATTTCCGGTGCGGAATTTCATGATCAACTACAGGGGGGAATCCGATAACCGGAACACCGTGAGCACGCGCAGCCTCTATCAACTCCGCCTCACCCGTGCCACCCGCCCAATCCTCGGCCCGCAATCCGACAAACAATCCACTACAATCAGCAAAGAGTTTTTCCAGCGCCTGCGCCCGAGCGCGTTTTCGCCATTTCGATAAGGAAACGATACGCTCCAAAGGTGATTTGGGGCTGAAATAAAGGGCGCCAATTCGCGCCACAACACTCGCCTTTGCTCTCAATCGATCGAGAAACCGGGCCATGACTGAGGGTATCGGTTCCAAATCGGCGTATCGCCGTGGCCAACGCCCAAGAACATAACGCAGGGACTTCATCCCATAAGACGAGCGGTCGTTGCGATCCATGGGAGTAAAATCAAACACCTCCACACGACCACCCCCCTCCATCAGCTCGTCGATCAGGGGAAGAACCCACTCCAGATCAACACGGCTTGAATCCGAAATCACTACAACAACTGAGACTCCCATCACAACCAGCTACTTTCACACATCAATAGTAGCGCTTGAACATTGTTTTGTACTCACAGGCTTGGTTCCAAGCAATTGAAACCAGGCATCGAGCTCCAGATGGTTTGTCAACATTGGCAATCCGCGTGCCAGTGATTTGTAACTGGAGAGTTTTCCCCCTGGATCATAGAAAACGCTTGGGCAATTTTGCCCTGCTGCAATTAATGCCGGTGACGTAAAGGGCATTGACACAACAGCATTAGCAATTTTCATTGCCCGTGACGCGCTAATGCCAGCTTCCATGATCACAACATTAGGATCCGCTTCCAGTCGTTCGATATGCCGTTGATAGGCCGTTGCATTGAAACGATCCTTATGCCGCTTCGTCTTCAAAACAACCGTCCAGCCGTTTTTTTTGGCGCTTTCGACGATATCGTCAACGAAATGGACCCAAGTATCGAACGTGTAGTAAGCGTTGTGAAAGCCGCGCGAGGCTTTGAAATAGGATCGGTATGGCGTGACCTCGAATACCACCACCACTAGACCGCTAATCACTGGCAATGGCGAACCAGAGTCATAAAAATCAATAGGTATTTGACTAACCGTCACCGCGGACGGCGCCATGCCGTACTGAATCAAAGCGTTTTTGGATTCGCTATCGGTACAGATTAGCTCTGGCCATGACATGGCTGACAAAGCAAAGGTTCGGGCCGGTAGTATGTCCGGGTTCGGCGTGAAAGTTATGAAGTTTGCAGAATAGAAAACATTTACAATGGCAGAACCACGCGCCTCCGCATCATATGTCCACAACGGCCTAACCAGACAATTTCCTGCATGAAATATGTAGCGCTGCGCTAAAAGCTTGTCAGGGATCATTCGGAAATAGGCCAATTCCACCACATCCGTTAGCAAAATTGCGTACCACCACCGTCCCAACAGGGTCCACAGAACTGCCTGCACCATTAAGCAAATTGCAGCGCGTATAAATTTTCTGCGGCTAGCGGGATCCAGCGGCGGAAATTGTCGCGGCGCCATCACACTTTTTGTGCCATACCATTGTGGTGCATCAATCCCGCGATTTTCCGCAACGAATGAAAAATCTTTCTCAAGTTTGTAATAGGCCCGGTACCAGCTATAAAGATTGCACCTTTCTTCCCGTTCAAACGGGTCTGGTAAATTACCCGGGCCAACGTCAATAAATGCGTGATATCCAACAGCTGGCGGGACGATTTGCCAACCTCGGGGTTGTGCTAGAATCAGCAGACGTCCAGCGCGAAGACCCGCTGTCAACCTATCGAAAATGACGATAATAAAGCGCAGCAATGACTGCGTAGAAAGGACGAGCCCTTGCTGGCGAAGATGTGCACGCCAGCGTTTGGGGACCGGCATCGTCAGTGGCGAACCCGGGGCAAACAGATGCTTGCCTGCTTCAGCGAGCAAAAAACTAAAATTCATTGTCAAGCAGTGTTGCCGTAAACAGATTTTTCCCGCACCGCGATATGTTTCATGCAGGAGGCCACCCAAGGCATCATCGGGCACAGGCGATCCAGCATCTTCCAGAAACCCAACCAGACGATGGCTTTCCAGGTCATGGGCGGCGCGTAAAATAGCATGATGCGTCCGAAGCAAAGCGCGTGCGCGCGACCTTACGCGGCGGCGGTACCAGTTTGAAATAAAACTGCCCGTAGTCATTTTTGAATTTTTGCGATTAAGCCTGCAGGGGAATACGAAGGCGCAAAAGCGTTTGCCAATAGGCGCGTTCGGACGTGGTAAGTTCATCCTCATGCCGGTGGAAGCGCAGCCCGCCATTTTGAAGCGTCAAAAAACCCATTGGATAATCACCATGGGCCAATCGCCGCAAGCGAAAGGCCGGCACATCAATTCGGAGGTCATATGGCCACGCCTCATCCACCCCTTCCGCTGTCGAGCCAGCCACATGTCCGATTGCGTGCCGACTTCCATCCGCATCCTGCACGCGCCAAAGCACACGATAGGGCGCATGCCTCCAGACTTTTCCAGCTTTCGACAAGGCCTCGGATAAATTTTCGACAAGGGTTCCAAAGGGTGGCGTTGTCCTGGAGTGTTCTTCCCGCCAAGAGCAATCATACTGTTCCTGCATTTCGATGGCGAAGGTCGCCAGTTTTTCAGCACGGTCGTCCACTTCCCCTAACGAACGGCACACAACACGGCCACCATTTAGCTCCAGAAAGTCGCCAGGCGTCATGCGAATCCCTTCGGTTTCCGGCAGTTCCTTCACAAGCCTAGCAACGAATTCCGCCTTGTCGTGATGATGCAATGCATTGATATGGTAGAGGCTCCCCAAATAGCACAAATCAGATGCGTAGGGGACAACCGCCTTCGCTTTCAGCGCGCGCGTCACATCGAGCGCATAAGAGATAGAGCGTTTTCGCTTCTCGCTTGCACGCGCAATCATTAAATCGGATGGCATGTCGCAGAAAGCCGGATAAATTCCGGTAAGAACCGTAATAGCGAACAGCAGGTCCACGTCGAATTTTTGACCAAGCCGTTCGGCCTCGTTTATAGAAAGAACACTGTCGGTCTGAAGAAACAAAGTCGACTGGTCCGCCTCAATTACCAGGGCCGAATCATGATCTTCTTGATCGTTGATCTGCATGTGGGCGCGCACGCCATCGGCAAGGTCGGCCACTCCTTCATGCTGCATAGCCGTAACATTCTTGAAGCCTGCTTTTCGCACCGCCTTTTCAAAATAAGGCATGCCAAAATCAGGGATTAGAACCTTCGCTCTTTCCTTGGTTGCTTGCGGCAAACGCGCAACGCATTCGCGCTGAAAATGATCCTCATGTGCGTGTGAGAAGTAGATAACATCAATATCATCAAAATCCTCTGGCGTTACTTTTGCGGGTGGATAGACCCACAAATTGCCGCCCCAAGAGGGGCCAGCTATCCATGGATCCGTCAAGATTTTCAATCCCCCTGCTTCGATCAAAAGGCAGGCATGCGCGATACAAGTGATTTTCATGATGCAGCCTGCGCCGTCCCAATATTGATGGACCCGTAATCTGCCACCGTTACCTTATCGCCATCGACTGTAACTGAGCCGTCAGCCAATTTGGATAGACGGTCGAGGTAGTCCCGGAGATTTTCTGCCGTTCCAAGCTTGGCAACATGCGGGATGCGGCGGATGCAATCTACGATCAACAGGTCCTCTTCCGTCATTAGCGTCTCTTTCTCCTTGGGCGTTACCCGGTTGTCAGAGAAATGCACAACAAAATGGCCAATCACGAGGCTGTCCATGCATCCTTCCATCAGATGTTCGATTGCCTGACGCGGCGATGAAATCGTCGGAATGCCATGCCGATTAAAGCTTGTATTAAGGACCAGCGGCAATCCTGTGCGACGGCGGAAACCATCAATCAGATTCCAATAGTCTGGATTGTCCCCCTGTCGCACGACATGGATGCGTGACGTACCATCAACATGAACGGCCGCCGGAATCTTGTTTCGCAAGTTTTTGGGAATAGTGAATGCAACCTGCATGTAGGGTGAAAACATTGGGCATTCGCACCATTCTTCGAAAGAATCTTCCAGCATGGATGGCGCATAGGGCATGAACCAATCCCTACGCTTGAGCCGCTGATTTACTCGTTGCTTGGATTGAAGGGACCTTGGATCGGCCAGAATGGAACGTGCACCCAAAGACCGGGGACCATGTTCCGCGCGCCCCTGAAACCACCCGACTACCTTGCCGTCGCTGAGCAGTTCTGCCGCAGCATCCGATGGGTCATCGCTCTGCGTATAGCGCAAATGAAACCGGTCCAGCAGGGCTTTGATTTCCTCATCGGGGAAGGATGGTCCGATGTAAGCCGCCATCGGCCTCCTTTTCAAACGGCTCCGCGTCTTCCCGGTCTCCCTGGCAATATCATGCCTAACCTTTAGCGCAGCGCCTAACGCCAACCCTGCATCCGACGAAGCCATCGGGAAAAAACATTCATCAAACAAGCCAGAAACAGCGATTGCCCTGTTCAAGGCAACATTCTGGAACAAGCCGCCGCTGAATACGATTTTTCGATTTGAAATTCTTTTTTTAACCTGCTTGAGAAAATTCAAAAATGCTTCCTGCAACAGGGCCTCGCCCGTAGCAGCAATATCATGAGGTAAATAGCCAAGCGCCATGTGTAGAACGTTCGTCTCGGACGGGACCTGAATAAATATCTTGTTGCGATCATATTCCTGGGGACGAACCTTGCTTAGATTTACAGGCGTACGGCTGTAGCGTTTTCGCTCGAAAACAAGCCCGTCACCATCTTGGCAGACCAAAGTACGCAACGCCTTCAAGAGTTCCGGTTGGACACTTCCGTAGGAAGCCAAGCCAGATGTTTTCCCATTTTCACCCCCGCCAAAGCCGCAGGCATCCGTTACAAAGGCATGATAGGAGCAAATATTCTGAAGCCCGTGATGTTGGCCAATAACGCGCATCTCGCCATCTATATATTCGCCAAAGACCATATCGCGCGGATCCCCCATATCCCCGCCTCCATCCTGGGTGACGAACGCACAATCATCAAATCCAGACGTATAAATCGCAGCGGACGCATGGCAAATATGGTGATCGACGAAGCGGACATGATCGCGGTACCACGCTTCAAACCCGTCGAACGTTCCCTCATAAGCCTTGATAAGGGTAGAAAAGAACATGAACTGGTTGTCCATGCGCGGGACCTCCCGCGGGGTTGGAAGCACCCATATATCGACATCCTGTGGCACCACGCCCAGTTCCTTGCAGCCCATCATCAAGCTGCGCTCTGGGAATTGCACGGTGTATTCGTTCTTGATGCCGGTGAGCTTGTCTTCCTCATAGGCATAGATATCCTTATCCTTAATCAAGGCCGCATTCAGATCGTGGCGGATCTGAGGGTCATACGGGCAAGGGTAAATGGATGCTATAATCATGGAGAAGAAACCTCAAAATCAGTAAAGTTCAACGGCGACTTCATCGTGTCGCTATCATTTTTTGGAAAAGCTGAATGAATCGGGTTGACCAACTTGCAGGTGAATGGAAGGACAGCGGTATTGACCGTGGCGATCTGGTCATGCTGCACAGCAGCATAGCCCGCGTCTATCGTCGCTATCGTGCGTTGGGGGTTCGCATTGATGTGAATGACCTGCTGCAATCCTTCCTTCGTGCGGTCGGCCCGGATGGCGGCCTGCTTGTTCCTGCCTTCCGATATGACTTCGCCGACGGCGTTCCCTTTGACATGCGGACATCTCCATCAAGCATGGGGGCTTTGAGCGAAGCTGCACGCAAGGCCAGCGGACGCCATCGCACCGGCCACCCGTTCTATGCCTTTTCCCACTTTGGTCATCGCACCGACGAATTGCAGGGACGGATCAACCATGACGCCTTTGGTCCTGATAGTCCCTTCTCTTTGCTCCATCAGACCGGTGGAAAAGTGGCAATTCTTGACCTGGATGACCAACATAGCGTTACTTTCTACCACTATGTCGAGCAAGCCATGAACGTGCCGTACCGGTTTAAAAAGACATTCACCGGACAGCACATCGATCTTGATGGGGTTGAACGCACACTTGATTTCGAAATGTTGGTTCGCGATCTGAGCGCTGGCGTCGTAACCGACGTAAACCCGATGGGCGAACTGCTTTGGGAAAGAGGTCTTTACCACGGCTCACGACCCAATGAAGGCAATGGCCTGCGAACCATTGCTGCCGTCGACCTGTTCAATGCCACGGCCGAAATTATTGCCGAAGACCGCGCGTCTGACATGCTGTACCGCATCGAAATCCCACTTGAGGCTCAAGAATAACCCTCGCGTGTGACCATCAGCTTGTCTTCTTCATAGGCTACAAAAGGTGGGGTCCCGGCGGCTGACGGGCCCGTCTCGCATAAATAAGACAAAGCCGACCGCCCAACCCGCTGAATGCTTCTCGGGTCCCGCACGCCGGTGCGAGCCCCGGATGGGGCAAAATTGAAACGAAGATTTATCGCCGGTTCATTGGAGCGGTTTGCTTCGACCTTATGGAAGGTCCTGGCAGGCCACGTCAAGAGATCCCCAGGATCCGCTAATATGCGGCGTTTTTCAAATGAGCGCGGGCCACCGGGGCCCACCATCAGCGTCGTTGTTTCGTCATCCTCCTCATGCGGAACCGGCATCGCCTGCGGTTCAACTGCCGCAGATTTTGGAAGAATGTAGAGCGGTGCTTGTTCGCCACGACGGTTGGTGACTGGCAGCAACGTCGTCAAAAACCGCAGATCGGAATATGGCATATCTACCCAATCCTGATGCCACGGATTGTGAATAAAGAAAAAAGCGCGAAGGAAATCATCTTTCACAAAGCGATTGATCGAACCATGCACCTGATCTTCCATAGGAAAATAACGTTTCTGAATGTATTGGGGAAGATCGCATAACGGCACGGTGATCAAAAGCCGCGCCAGAAACATATCGATATCTGGGCCGGCGTAAGCAGATATCGTCCTTACCAGTTTTTCAAAACTCCGGCTTTCCAGAAACCAACCCATGTCCGAATAGAGCAAATTATTTTCATGATCGACTCTGCGCACAGGTGCATCCTGCATGAGCAATCCGCGCTCTGATGCCTCCGCCTCGGTAAAGAATATCCCTCTTTCCTGCGCTTCCGCGTAGAAAGCAGTCGCCTCTTCCGCGGCACGATCTCTGTCCTCAGGCTCAAGAAAATTTGCAACGTGGGCGACACCCTCAGCAAGCAAAGGATCTTCGCGAATCTTAGTAAATTCAACCAACATCGTCCTTGGCCCCCCCCTCAGTTTGGTTCGACCCTGCGACGCTTTCCTGCTGTCCGATAGAGGCAAAAACAGCGTCAGCATCAAAAGCGGGTGTTACATAGTTTTGCGCCAGCGATTCAAAGAGTTTCGTTGACAGAAACACCACCGCATCGGCCTCGCATGCATCAACCTGATCTGGAGGTCCGACGCGCACTGCCGTACCCGGAACGTAACGGCCATGCTTGCCAACATCGCGATCAAACACTCCAATAACACGCGCACGCAACCAAGGCAGCAATGTCAAAAACATTGTTGTTGAGCCGCCCGCACCATAAACCGCAATTCGCCGTGCGGACCCAAGTTTTTTGCGCAGTGTTTTATCAATGCTTTCAATTATGCGCTGCCTAAGTTCGCCAATTATCAAACCGGAATCCAAATCAATATCGGCCGGCATTTCCATTGCACCAGAACGCCGCTGATAGGCAGCCAACAACACCGTGTCCTCGCGGAATAAATGCACGCGATCAAACCCAAAGCGCCCCATCAACCCATCCAGGGTCGCACGGTGAAAATAGCTTTGGTGCTGATGAAAAACTCCATAATGCGGAACGGCTCGGATAAAACCCTCTGCATTTGGCACTTCAATCAAGGCCAGGCCGCTGGGCCGCACTACCTGCGACAGTCGTTCCACTGCTCGACTGGGCTCCGCAAAATGTTCCAACGTATGAAACAGTGTGACGACGTCAAAAGCGGCATCAGGCAAGTCCGCGGTAGAAAAGTTTCCCGCCACAGCCCAATCAGCCTGTGCTGCTGCAATCTTGCTAACTACAATGTCACTTATCCAACGTTCTTTTGCCTCTTTAATGCGACCGACGAATGGGTTGTTGCCACCACCAACGTCGAGAATCTTGCTGCCAACAAGCGAATCTTCGCCAAAATGCCCCTTCAAAGCCAAAAGGCGCTGATCATGCCCTGCTGAATTGTCTTCAACGAAAATGCCATCTTCATAGAAACGGCTGACGAAATCAGCCGTCATCGTTTGAAGCTGTAAATGGCCACAGCTTTTGCAAACAAAAAGCTCCAGATCAAACGCAGGATGCGGCGGGGCGCTTGTTGGCCAAAGACTGATCGGTACGGCCGGCACACACCCCACCTGGAAACCCGAAGCAGCACTGCACACCCGGCAGCACGTCAAGCCGTGGGGTGCATCGTCAAAAATTGCAAGGGCATCCGTCATAATTTGAAGCCGTGCATCGCCCGGTTCCCGGCAAACAACATGCGTGCAAACGCCAGATCCGCTGGCGTATTGATATCAACCGCCTTGTGCCGCGCTAGATAAAATCCACGATATTTTTCAAAGCGTTCTGCCTCGCCGTTGCGAAGGCTCTCAACCGAGAAAAAAGCAAAAGCGCCGGTGTCAAATACCGTTGGCGGTAAATCCTGGGACCGCGTTACGAACAGATCGCGCCGTTCGGGACAAATGTTACCCTCGGCATCAAGCAACATCGCCTGCTGCGGCGGAGCCGGATAGTCCGACACAGCCAATTGCGGACGCCCATCGCCGGCCAGGTATTGAGTAAACCCAGCCTTCAGATCCGTGCCCTCGATAAGGGGACTGCAGGCCATCACGAAACCGATTACATCGAAGTTGCGGCCGCGCCGTTCAAATTCATTAAGAACCCAGCGCCCAACGTCCAGCACGCCGTCGCTATCCCCAGCATAATCGCCCCTTAGAAAAGGCACATCTTCGCCAAGGCCCGTGACGACGTTCCGAATTTGTTCGGAATCGGTGGAAACATGGATCTCATCGTAAACACCCGATTCCCTCATGGCATCAAGGCTATAAGCGAGGATCGGCCGACCAAAGAAATCGACAATGTTTTTGTCCGGAATGCGCTTGCTGCCCCCACGCGCTGGAAGAATTCCTAAGACCCGCGTCATGACGCAGCCGCCTCCACACCCGAGCGAAGAATGCGCGAGCCTATCCCACCACCCTCATTGAACAAAAGATCGATCGCACCGAGATAAGGAAGAAAGCTATCCCCTGACTGTCTGTATTGCGGGTGTGTGTATTCATGATAATCGACAGAAATGTTGGCGGCTTGGAAAGCGCCACTGTCTTCGATGTACTCACGAGACCCCGGCGCCGACAAATAACGGCTGGCGCCTAATTTCCTGCAAATCGCAACCAGTCGGTCGGCCTTGGGCCCACCGACATTTAATGCGTTTGCACATATTGTTGGCGTTGCAATCCCGAATACGTCCAACAACCAGCGGGTAACAGCAATGGTCATTTCCGATAGCCGGGTTTTCTCGCGCCGCATAATTTTAAAGAGCGCAGGCGCATTATCCCCGAAAAAAGGGGCCTTGGCATAAGCCAATTGGATGGATCGAATATGTTCTTCAGGGAAGACACCATTCGGCATTATCTCAACGTCCCGGATACATTGACCGCGGCGCCCTTTTTTGAGCACCGGGACAGTCAGCATTAGCTTGTCTTCCCCAGCCCGTATGTAGTTACGCTGTTGCCAGGAACGATCATTAAAGACAACGTCGTCCAGAAAAACAAAGTGGTCAACCTGGTCAATCATTGCAAGAAAGCCAATCCAGGGAAGATAGGTCGGCTGCATAATGGCGATACGCATAGCGCTCAGGCCTCTTCGATCGCCAGGCCAATGCCGTCGAAGCCATAATTATTGCCGTTGTAAAACATGAACTTCTGGCCCGCATGGCAAACCACAGCGGCGTACTCGACCATCACAGAATCAAAACCACTGTCTGACGGCCCAAGACGGCAAGCCGCATCGTTGCGACACCAAGTCACGCCATCATCGGATTCGGCATAGCCCATCCGATACTCTACGCCCTTATGGGAAAACCACATGCGATAGCGACCATCTTCCTTGACGACATAGGGCCGCGCCAAGGCAACCTCGCCTTCGCTCTGAAAATCGATACAAACCGTCCCGTCCCGTTTCCAGACACGTCCGTCCGCCGACGTACCGGTCTTAATCAAATAACGTGGCTGATCACGGTGCGCCCAACCAACACCAGAGACATAGTAGATCCGCCAAAAGTCCTTTTCACGGATCACCCAGGGCGCGGTATTTAGGAATGGGTCGCTCTTGCAACGCTCCAGAATTGGCGCCCGCGACCACCGTTCGAACGTTTCCCCCTTATCCCGACTGATTGCCAACCCGCCAAACAAATGCATGCGAACCGTTGAACCTGGATTCCACCCAAGGTAATAGAGATAAAGGCCGTCCTCATGCTCAATAATGCAGGATGGTGTAACGCCATTGTCATCGAAAGTGCCAAGTTCGCCTGGCGACAGTACCGGTCGTGTGTTTCGCTCTACGAGCTTGGGGGGGCCTGAAAGATCAATCAGGGCCCAATTGATATGGGACCGGTTATCGTCATCGCGACTCGAGTAATAGATCTTAAAAAGACCGCTTCCTAGCGCATGCGGCGTCGGCACCATTGCATGAGTGCGCGACCACCATTGCGAACGTTCCGGCTCGATCAGCAGACCAAGCTTACGCCAATTAACCAATACGAATTCTGCCAGACGCCATCTACATCAACGGCAGAACCATGGTCCATCGACCCGTCCCACCCCATTCAAGCGGATAATCGGCATCTATTTCCCCGACCGAATGATCAAGGTCGTAGCGAAAAAGGCAGATATCGCCAATGTCATGCACCTTGGCAGTATCAATTTCCTGGCCGCCTTTCCTGAACCGGGTGCCTCCGCTCACAAAATCCCGCCCATCTTTCGACAATCCAAGAATTAAACCAATTCTCTGCGGCATAAGATCGTGTCTGTGCCAATCGAAAAAACCACCGCCACGTGGATAGTGAATAGCCTGCGGCCGAAGCGCTTTTCCATCTGCATTGATCTGCATGGCCTCCATCCGGCCTGTCAGAACACGCCAGACTTCAGCCATCTCTTCAAAAACTATCGCGACTTCAAAAAGTGCGTCCTTTTTATCGCCGAAGGCGAGACAGAACGTTTCGAAGAGATGCGACGTTTCTGACGGTGGGTTGACATCGCGCCGCCACCAATGGGCATTTGCCTGGAGTCCCTCTGGATTGCTGGCAGGATGTTCTGCTTGCCACCCTAGCAACGCCGCTTTGCAGAGGTCCATGGTGGACTCAGGAAAAACCTGTTTTAGAACCACAATGTTGCCATCCATGACATCCCTGGAAATTTCTTTTAACTCAACCGCCGGAAGCCCCCCACTCCAGTCGAGATGTTTTTCAAACAAATTCATTGCCCCACTCATTTCATAAGAAATCGCGCTTTAACGCAGCACTGCAAAAGTTCGATCTGTCATGAAACGCGATTTATGGAATTCAAAAGGCAAATCCCCCATAACTTCCTGAAATGCAATTGTTTCCCCCGGGTATTCGCGCGAATTAAACTCGTCTAACATCAGCACGCTTCCCGGTATTAAATGCGGCTTGATTGCTTGAAATGCTGCCTTTGATGGCTCGTAAAGTGCCATATCGAAATAAGCCAGTGCGATAATTATTTCAGGATGATTTTCGAAATAGTCTTTTGCTGTTTTTGCTACATCGCCTTTTACCAACTCTGTTTTACGGACGTTACGTAAAACATTGTTCTCTTCGTGGTAGCGCAGCAAGGCATCAAGGTAGTCTTCATAATCGTCCGAGACCTTATACCCACCCTCCACAATTGTCTCGCTGCGGCGATCTTTGTTGGATACGCCTGGATAACCTGTAAAGGTATCAAAGCCGATCACACGACGGCTAGCATTGAACGGTTCATGCAAGGCACGAAGGTTTTCAAATAACGCTAGATTCTGACCCCACCACGTACCAAATTCGACAATGACGCCGGGCTTTCCATCGATCAATGCGTATAGCTCATTCAAGAACAAAATTTTTGCCAAAGCTGAACTTCGCATGAAAAGGCCAAGACAAATCATCAATTGATCGTCCGGAATTGGGCGCTCACGGAACAGACGATAGAGCACCTCCCGATGCGTTAGCTGCTCATCGCTGGCCTTGGTCTCGCCCTTGTATCCAAATTTTTCCTGATCGCTGCTCATAAATCTATCCGATACGTTTAAAATACGACCTTGCTTGGATTATTCACCGAAATACTGGCGCTTCAGCGTGCGCGCGCGTCGGTCTTCTGCAGAAAACACCGTTGCCCCATTGCCTAGGGCAACCGCGCCATCCGATAAATCGCTCGAAATGGATGCGTCCATGGCAATAAAGCAGTCGCAGCCAACCTGCGTGAAATCTTTCAGCGTCGCGTTAACCCCAAGAAAACTGCGTTCGCCAATGTCGCAATGGCCCGAAATGCAGACATGGGATGCGATGTAAACATGGTCACGAATAATGCTTCCATGCCCAATGTGATTCCCAGACCAAATCATGACGTTGTTACCAATTTTGGTCGTCGGCTGAATAGTCTGGTTCTCTAGAATAAAACAATTATCCCCAATGGAAATATCCGGCCAAATTGCAGATTTGGTGCAAACGTAAGATGCCAATTCATATCCGGCTTCAAGTGCCTGCCGGTATTTTTTCTCACGAAGCCTGTTCAACCCCTGGTAGGACAACGCAACATGCATGCCATGCGAGGAAGGCGGAAACTGTCCCTGGAGTTCACTAAACGGAACGACGGGCAACCCCTCAAAGCTATCCTCCTCAACGAAAGCGTCATCAACGGTAAACGCCGCCACGCGACGGCCGGCGTCGTTCTCAAAATAATAACGCGCCAGTGCCGCAATTTCGCGGGTCCCGAAGATAATTATGCTTTCCATAATGCCTGCTACCCTTGATCAGGAAAAGCTCAGGTCACCCCAAGTCAACGGATCGCCCGCCGAAACGTTCCGGCTTGCCCGTGCGCCAATCACCGCTTTTAGATGTCTTGCCTTAACACCAATCGCCGGGCGTTTGGTCTCCAGAAGTTCAGTGGTAATCACATCCCCCTTAGATATATCTGCCGCCAACCACAAACCGTCTCGTCGCCCATGCTCGCGTTCTGATGGCAAGATGCGCTTCCGGCTTTCCCCGATCGCCTCATGAGCAGCGCGAACACCTTCAATCATGGCCTTTAATTCGCCTGGTTCCAGGGCATAGAAATGGTCCGGTCCTTCCATTGAGCGATCAAGCGTAAAATGCTTCTCGATCGAATGAGCCCCACGCGCCGCAGCGGCAATTGGAGCAATAATCCCAAGCGAATGATCCGAAAAGCCAACCGGTCCACCAAAGGCAGCGCGCAGCGTATCTATTGCCGCCAAATTCACATCGGAATTATCAAGCGGGTATATCGACTGGCATTGCATCAAACCAATGTCGGCAAGTCCCAGGCCCAGGCAAACCTCGACGGCATCTGCTATTTCTCCCAAACCGCACATGCCGGTCGATAAAAACACTGGCTTACCGACTGCAGCCATTTCGGCAACCAAATCTAGATTCGTAGTTTCTGACGAGCCGATCTTTAAAAAAGGTACGCCCAGATCCGCCAATACATGAATTGATTCCCGGTCAAAGGCCGACGCTGAAAAATGCAATCCCTGTTCAACTGCATGCGCTTTTAGATCTGGCAACCAATCCGCATCAAGCTGCACAGATTTAAAAATATCGTAAACCTCGCCCCCATCCGGATAGAGCACATCTGCGCGAAAAAGCTGGAATTTAACCGCATCCGCCCCAGCCTCCTTCGCAGCATCAATCAATCTGCGCGCAACGTCCTTGGACTGATTGAAGTTTGAGCCGGCTTCAGCAATCACATAAGGCGATGCCCCACATCCAACGAGACGGCCATTAATTGTAAAATTATCCTTCAGCATGGGAGTAACTTTGCTTCCTTTAAAATACGCTCTGCGCCCTGTCCGTCCACCAGGGACATCCCCGCATGGGACATGCGCGTGCGACCCTCCACATCATCAACCATTCTCGAAACAGCGTCCGCGATCGTGGGCCCGTCAAGATCGTTTAAAATGCCCACAACTTTCAAACTATCGCTCTCTGCAAATGCCAGATTTGCCTGATGATGCGCCGGACTGAGCGATACAGCAATTGTCGGGACGCCCATGGCCGCCAATTCGTACTTAGTCAACCCATTTGCACTAACACAAAGATCAACGATCTGCATTTGTGCGGCAAGCGAACGTGGAGCGTAGACCGGATGGACCCTGTCAGGCGCACTCACAGCAAGTCTCTCGATTTCTTTTCTGTTTTCACTGGTAAACAAAGCGCCCACCACGACATCAATTTCAATATCATCCCCTGGCACACTAAGAATGGCCTCTAAAATTTTTGGCGTGGCCATATATGGGTCAGCGCCACCACATGTAACGAGAATCCGTGCAACAATGTCTCGTACTCCATGTCGCTCAACATCTTGATAGTTTTTCGAGAGCGGAAAATATTGCGGACCAGCAAGGATGCAACGCGCATGGGTTGGACAGAGCCTTGTTTCACCAACATACGGCGCGACAAGAAAATCAACCAGCGGCGCACCAATTTGGCATCGGTAACTTTGCTCACCATAGCCATCGAAAAAGACAATCGGCACACCTGCATCACGAACGTCCGTAATTTCTAAAAAAAGCCTGCTCTGTTCAGCGCGCCAATCTGTGCAAACAAGGTCATAGACGACGGCGTCCGCCTTGGCTTCAGACAACCACTTTTGCGGCGACAGATCGGCAGAAACACATGCTGTGAAGCGATTTTCATCAAGCAAAGTCAAAATCCCGTCCTCGGCGCCGGGAACATGGAAATGTACTGCCGTCCCATGGTTGCGCAGCAACTCGGCAAGAACCATTGTGCGGGCCAAATGACCAAACCCAATTTTTGGCCCCACAGCGACACGGAAGACGACGCTTGATACCTGTGCCAAGGCTCAGCCTTCTTTCTCAATATTTGGTGGCCGCACCGTAAAAATTGGCATGATGGGGGGATAAGGAAGACGCGCCCCAAGGCCGGGGATCTCCAGCTCTCTGGAAAAACTTTCGGCAAAGCTGTCAAAAGACTCTGCAACCCGTCGCAAATCCTCTTCATCGAAAGCATGGCATATGGTCAACGACCCGTTCATGAACACACCGTGGCGGATCATTTCGGCAAGCATAAAGGTACGATTCACCTCCTGTGAATTGCCACGCCCTTCCGATACAGCGATGAAACCAAGACAGGGCTCGTTAATTACAGATAGCAAATCTTCAAGTCTGTATTTCTGAATTGTCTGGCGCAATTGCACCTGCAATCGGCCCCCCATCGTCCACAAATGTTCAATGATACCCTGCTTGCGAATCTTGCGTATGGTGGCCAACGCTGCAGCCAGCGAGAGCGCCTCGCCCCCAAAGGTACCCGAAAAAAAGATGTCGCCCATCAGACCCATAATGTCTCGCCGTCCCGTGACAGCCGATAGTGGCATGCCATTCGCCATCGATTTTCCCAAACACGTTAGGTCTGGCGTAACGCCATAGAGCTGTTGTGCTCCGCCCAAAGCGAAGCGGAAACCGGTCACCACCTCGTCGAAAATCAACACGACACCCCACCGATCCGCCAAAGCGCGAATCGCGGATAAAGAAGCCTTTGGATCATCCAGCAACATCGGCTCCACAACGATTGCCGCATATGCATCTGGGTATTCTGCAAGCTTTGCTGCGATCGCATCTGGATCGTTGGCCGATGCTTTGTCCGTTAAAGCCCGAACACCGCCCGGAACGCCCAGGTCACGAGTTGTCGTGCCGATATACCAGTCATGCCAACCATGATAGCCACAGGCAAGCACCCGTTCGCGCCCCGTATGAGCCCGCGCCAACCGAACGGCTGCCGAGGTAACGTCAGACCCGTTCTTTGCAAAGCGCACCATCTCAGCGCTTGGCACCACTTCAACGATCAGCTCCGCAAGCTCCGCCTCAAGCCGCGTCGGCAGACTGAAGGAAATGCCGCGATCAAGCTGATCCCGGATAGCTGCATCCACGTCGACATCGCAATAGCCAAGGCCAATCGCCGCCAGTCCCATGACAAGGTCGATGAATTCATTGCCATCAACATCCGTAAAATGGGCACCACGTGCCCCGTCGACAAACAACGGCGCATGGCCATCGGGAAATTGGATATGGGATTTGCTAAACGTCTGCGAGCCGGTAGGAATCGTCGCCAATGCCCGTTTCAGCCACTGGCTGCTGAGAGCAAATTGCTTATCCAGGGTATATTCCATCACACCTCTGACAGAACAGCTGACTTCAAGTGCGGCCAGTGTGATGGATTAAGAAGTTGCTCGTCTTTCCACGCGCACGCATCGGTCTCTGACGCGTTCGTTTCGATGGACCTGGCAGCCGCCGCCACGATTGCATCGAATTGATCCGTGCTGTTAACGCCGACGACAACCTGCGAGACCTGTGGCAGCTGCGCAACGAATGACAGACACAGTGCCAATCGGCTAACTCCCCTTCTTTGCGCGACTACGTTAAGCGCTGCAATTTCCGTAGAAGCACGATCAAAGATTGCGTCAACCGCATCCAACCCATCCAACAAGATGCCTTGCAAGAATACCGAACGGGCATGCACTTCAACGCCTCTTTCGGCAAGCTTCTGCAGGTGGCCAGAGCGAATCAGCCGCTGGTCTGCGATACTTATGGGTAATTGCATAACATCTGGATCAAACCGCTTTAGGATTGCATCAATATCTGACGCGTCATAGACCGAAACGCCAACCTTTCGAACCAAACCTTTGTCACGGACCCGCCGCAGAACATCCCACAACTGCAACCCCTGCGGCTCGATAAGATCTGCGGTACGATGCACCAGCACGGCGTCCAGTTGCTGCACGCCCAGTCGGTCGCGCGCCTGATGGACTTGTTCGACAATCCCGGTCGCCCCTGCTTCGTCCAGCATTTTTCCCGATAAAGGCAGAATTTTCGTAACAACTTTTGCGTCACTGACCTTAGCTTTTGCGAGCGCCTTGCCGACCACGTCTTCTGCTGTGCCATATCCGATTGCCGTATCAAAGCGGTCAATGCCCTTTTCAAGGGCCGATACAACGATTGCTGCCGCTTCTTCCGCCAACACCTGCCCGGACCCTGGAGCCGTCCCGTAGGGCATTCCGAAATTCACAGTACCAATCGTCAGTTTATCGTGGGCCGTCTTCAATGCGCTGAATATCTGCGGCACAATTTCGCACCATCACGAAACCCTCCGGCTTTTCCTCAAAGACAACGAAGCCTGCCTTGCGAAAAGCAGCCATGGACCCTTCGTTTTTGCGATCAACGCCAGCCCGGACCGCAGCGCATGACAACTCGTTCAGAGCAAAATCACTAGCAACCGAAATTACCTGAACGCCAAACCCCTTCCTCCATATTGAACGGTCAAAAATAGCAATGCCAAGCCATATGGAGGCCCCATCATACTCATGAAGCCGCACATTCCCACGATGAATACCTGCGATGAAGAGCCCAAAAAGCAGGCAATCCGCCCGTAGCCAGTTATCCACGACAAAATCTTGCACAGACTGCGCATCCAAACTGCCTCGATCGACAGAAACAAAGCGCCGAATCTCGGGATCGTTCATTCCGTTTATATAGGCAGGCGTAATATCGCCTTCGCACAGAACGCGTAGTTCCGCTTGATTGCTTTCGGGCAACAAAAGAGGCTCCAACGACTTCTCACTTAGGTCAAGCATAGACTCGAAACGCCAGAGGACAAATCAAGCGCACGTCCCAATGCCGCCACAACATGATCGACATCCTCGTCCGCCATTCCGGGGTGAAGCGGCAGAGTCAGCGTGTTCGCATAATAGTGTTCTGCATTCGGAAAATCGGCAAAGCACAAGTCATAGCGCTCACGATAATAAGGGTGCCGATATACTGGAATGTAGTGAACTTGGGTCCAGACTTCTTCAGCCTGCAACGCCTGCATGACAGCAGGTCGCGAAATACCTATTGCTGCAAAATCAATCGCTACAAGATAGAGATGGTGAGACGATTGCTTGCGCCAGGCCGCATTGGCCTGCAACGGTGTGATTTGAGCCAACTCCCGAAATGCATTGTCGTAGCGCGCAGCAAGCTCACGACGCCTCTGGACAAAGGTGTCGAGCTTTCCCATCTGCGACAGCCCAAGCGCTGCATGCACATCCGATAGCCGGTAATTATAACCAAGCTGCTGCTGCTCATAGTACCAGGGCCCCACATCCCTGGTCCCATCTTCCACTTCAGAAAAACGGAAATTATTTGCTGATTTTTCAATTCCATGATTGCGAAACAGGCGCAGTCGATCTGCCAATGCTGCATCGTTCGTGGTAGCGATGCCACCCTCTCCGCTTGTAATCGGCTTCACTGGATGGAAGGAAAATACGGAAATATCCGCGTAATCGCAGCAACCTACCGGGCGACCGTTCTCATCGGTGGCACCAAGTGCATGGGAAGCATCCTCAATAATAAATCGCGACCCAGAAACCTCACGGATGGCCTTTCCATTTACACTAAGCCCTCCCATATGCACAGGCACCACGGCTTTTACCTGTCGGCCTGCAGATTCCTCGCGTGCGATGGCGGTGGCGAGCGCTTTGGGATCGCACCCAATCGTATCCGGCTCAATATCGCAAAAAGCAACCTCGCCGCCGCAATAGCGAAAAATGTTTGCCGACGCACAAAATGTAATTGCCTGAGTTACGCCGACATCTCCAGGGGCAATGCCGCACGCATTCGCAGCCGCATGCAGCGCCCCGGTCGCATTCGAAAAAGCCACGGCATGCGCCGCACCGACGCGCTCGGCAACGGCACGCTCGAAACCTCCTACAACCGGCCCCTGGGTCAGAAAATCGCTTTTCAGAACATTTATAACGGCAGCGATGTCATCGCCATCCACCACTTGACAGCCATAATGCAGGGGACGTCGCACCATCAATCGATCACCTTGCGCAATTGATCAACGCTTAACCACACATCATTCGAATCGCTGGCATAGCGAAAATTCTCATCGACCGGCGCACCTAATTGCCCCTCATAAATATCCGGAGCAACACCGCTGCGCTTAGGAACCTGCTCCCCCTTGATAACGAAAAAGTCATCCAACTCTATGGTATGACGCGCCTCCTCAGAGGGCACCATCACTTCATGCAGCTTTTCGCCAGGCCGAATGCCAACGACCTTCTGTTCGCAGCCAGGGGCAATCGCTTCCGCGAGATCGGTAATCTGCATCGATGGCAACTTTGCAACGAAGGTCTCGCCACCGTTAAGCATCCCAATACAGCGGGCCACAAATTGAGCACCCTGGTCAAGGGTGATCCAAAAGCGAGTCATACGAGTATCGGTAATAGGAAGCGCACCGGTTTCGCGCATTTTTTTGAAGAAAGGAACCACACTGCCGCGCGAGCCAATCACGTTGCCATAACGGACATTAGAAAAACGCGTGCCATCATTACCTGCAAGGTTATTCGCCGCAACGAATAGCTTGTCTGCACAAAGTTTGGTGGCACCATATAAATTGACTGGGTTGACCGCCTTGTCTGTCGATAACGCCACGACTTTCTTCACACCGCTATCGATTGCCACGTTAATGACATTTTCGGCGCCCATAACATTCGTCATGATGCATTCAATCGGATTGTATTCTGCTGCTGGTACTTGTTTAAGCGCTGCAGCATGAACGACGATGTCGATATCCTGAAATGCCCGGCGCAAGCGCGCTTCATCGCGAACGTCGCCGATAAAATAACGCAGATTTGGTGCATCCAACTCCTGATTCATCTCGAATTGCTTTAACTCATCTCGGGAAAAGACGACGAGACGTCGCGGCTTATATCTTTCTAGCAATAGCTTCGTAAATTTTTTCCCGAAGGAACCTGTGCCACCTGTGACAAGAATTGAACTTCCGTTTATGTCCATCGTTCTAGAATGGCCTCACTTGGTTTCTATTTCATAGTTTACGTTGGGGTCTTTGCAAGCCAGCAAAGATTCATCCAGAGACAGAAAGGATTCATCCAGGGAAGGCATCGGACGACCAAGAATGGCCTCCGCTTTTGAGCAATCGAGCGACATATCGCCTGGGCGTGGTGCCTTTAGATTCCTATCCTTAACCAGACCAGCATGAATTAAGCTTTTATCTAGGCCTGTACGCTCCGCCCAACGCATTGCAAAGTCATATTTGCTAACCCGCTCTCCCCCAGCAAGATTCAGCAGGCCCGACATGCCCTTGTCGACCAATTCGACCAGCATCTCGCATAACAAATCAGTCGCAACAGGTGTAAAGAAAACGTCCGAAAAAGCGTTGATAGCACGGCCAGCACATAATTCTTCCGTCAGCCAATCGTTAAATGACTTGCGCCATGGAAGGCTGGGCCCAAAAAAATTCGTCCGCAAGATGAGGGATTGGGGGTGAGCTTCAAACACAGCAACTTCACCCCCTGCCTTCGTTCTAGCATAAACGTTGATTGGACAAGGAGGCGTATCCTCTGCAACGAACTGACACGTCCCATCCCAAAGATGATCCGTTGATATGTGGACAAAAAAGCACCCCTGCCTATTGGAAGCACCTGCGAGGCGACCGGCCAGACTGGTGTTCAGCAAAGTCGCTTGATCCGGGTCATTTTCGCACTGATCCACATTGGTAAAACCGGCACAATTGATGACCACGTCCGGCGCAATGCCGGATATGACACGCTGACAAGCATCGCTCTCATCCAGCAAATCCACCTGCAAACCTAAACGCGTAAGATTGTCTAAAAGCGGGCGCCTCCAATGCAGCGCCACAACCTCACGGTCATGGGCCTGTAAATAGCTGGCAAGACGCCCTCCAAGCAGGCCGCTGGCCCCAACAATCAACCATTTTTTCGCCGTCTTCACGCGCCCACGCTCACATTCCGTAATTTGAGCTCCCCAAACGCACAAAACGTGCTTTTGGGGCGAGCGCAGCCATTTGACCAGGTCTCTTTACTGTCAGGCAATTGGGTTCCGGCGTTTCGGACGTTGACTGTTTTTCATCCATGCAGACCTTGGTCGGTCTGGAAAACGATTTATGGAAAACGGGGGTTTCAGAGGGAATTCTGGCAAGCTACCGCAGTTGAGGTGAATCGCCGCCACCTCAACTTAGCCTAGACTTCCATTTATCACGTTCATCTGATGAACGTCAATATAGTTCACAGGATGAACATTACCTGAAATACCGGCTGAAACCGATAAAATAATTTTATCTCAATAGCTTACACATAGCTTCCATCCGTCCGATGGGCTTGCAGCCTTCGGGGGAGTCTTTCAAGGCCTTGACTTGACTACGGCCTACTATCGAGGGGTGCGAGCCATAAAAGCCTAATTATTGGGCCGCAAATATTATGTCTATTCCCTAGCCATCTTAATGCTTCGCTTAGCCGAAGAACGAACTAGCCTGCTCTTGTGCCCAGCCATTCCTGACGACATGATTGCGCCGCCCCCCCTCGGCTTGGGCATTACGGAGAGAAAAATGACCCCATGGGAAATCAAGGCGCGCGAGTTCAGCAATTGCAACTGTGCCTATGGCTGTCCCTGCCAGTTCAATGCCCTTCCGACCTATGGCAATTGCGAAGCGGTCGCCGGCATGGAAATTGACAAGGGCCATTATGGCGACGTTCGTCTTGACGGATTGCGTTTTGCCGCCGTCTTTTACTGGCCGGGGCCGATTCACGAAGGAAAAGGCAAATGCCAGCCGATTGTGGACGTGCGCGCCGATGCACAGCAGCGCGACGCCTTGATTAAGATCGTCTCGGGCGAGGATACGGACCCGTTCGCCACGGTGTTCGCCGTCTTTGCTTCCACCATGGAGACCACCTACCCGCCCTTGTTTAAACCGATCGACTTCACGGTTGACATCGAAGCGCGAACCGCAAAGCTTTTCGTCGAAGATGTGATCGATTGCAGCGGCGAGCCCATTCGGGATCCAACCACCGGTGATGCCTTGCGTGCCCGAATCGAGCTTCCGGACGGCTTTGAGTTCACGGTCGCCGAAATGGGAAGTGCCTCCAGCGTGACCCAGGGTGAAATCGAGCTGAACCTGAAGGACAGCTACGGCCAATTTTCCCATTTGCATCTCAACAATCACGGTGTCGTTCGCTAGAACGACGTCCCGCCATGACCGATATGCCCCGCCATCTTGTCGAACGTGCCTTACGGCGCGATCGGTGGATCGTCGGTTTTGGGCTGATCGTTCTTTTTCTGTTGGCCTGGGCCTATTTGCTTGGCGGCGCCGGCACGGGCATGTCCCTTGCTCAAATGACGTCGGCGTCCCTCTTTCCCCATTCCGACCGGATCGGTTCTGCCGTCGCGTTGGAGCGCTGGGGCGTGGCCTATGCGGCTGGAATGGTCGGGATGTGGTGGGTCATGATGGTTGCGATGATGACGCCAAGCGTGGCGCCCATCATTCTTCTGCAAGCGCAGGCCGCCCGACACGCCGAGGCGAAGGGCGCGGAAAACGCGCCTGCCCTGCGACAAACGGGGACCTTTGCAGCGGGGTATCTTCTGATTTGGCTCGTCTTTTCAGGCGCCGCGACTTTTTTGCAATGGGCGCTCGAGGCCGGCGGGCTACTTTCCACCATGGCGATGGGATCGCAAAGCGTCTGGCTTTCCGCATCGCTTCTTTTTGCGGCCGGTGTGTATCAATTCTCGCCGATCAAGAATTTCTGCCTGCGTCATTGCCAGGCCCCGGCGGCTTTTCTCTCCCGGCACTGGCGCCCGGGGACTGGCGGCGCCCTTCGCATGGGAACGATCCATGGCGCCTATTGCGTCGGCTGCTGCTGGGCGTTGATGATGCTTCTTTTTGTTGGCGGCGTGATGAACCCGATCTGGATCCTCGCGCTCGCCACCATCGTGCTGCTTGAAAAGATTGCTGCCCAAGGGGCCCTTATCGGCAAGGCCGGCGGCGTGCTGTTGCTTTTGTGGGGCGGCGCGACGCTGCTGGTTTAACAGATAGACAACCCATCCGCCTTTACCGCTTGTACAAATCCGCCCTTGTCGGCGGCAGACCGGAAGGACCTTTGGCTTTGTGTTTGCTGGCAACCGTCTGATAAATCCCGAGCGCGCCGTCTTGGAACGCGAAGGACGCACCGGCAAGATAAGCGAGCCACATGCGGTACTTCTCCCGTCCGATTTGCGCAATCGCTTTGTCCTCATTGGCGATCAGGCGTTGATGCCATAGCTGGCAGGTCAGCCCGTAATGCTCGCGCCAGCACTCCACGTCATGAATTTCAAACCCCTCCACTTCCGTGGCCGCAAGCGAATGGCCGATATGGTCAAGCTCGGAACCCGGAAAGATGTATTTCAGAAGCAGCCGCTTTTCCGGCGGGATTTTTCGGCGTTTGCGGCGGCTTCGTTTGGCCCGAAGCGTGATGCCATGGTTCAAGAACATGCCCCGGTCGCGCAGCAGGCTGTTCAGCTTGCCGAAATAGGTCGGATAGTTGGCAATGCCGACATGTTCGTACATGCCGATCGAGGCGATCTTGTCGTATTCGCCGTCCAGGCTCTCGTAATTTCTGAGCTCCACCGTCACCCGGTCTTCCAGGCCGAGGCGGCGCACCTTCTCTACCGTAAAGTCGTGCTGGGCCTGGGAAAGCGTTACGCCATGGGCCTGGACCCCATGGACCCTTGCCGCGTGGCACAACAGCCCGCCCCAACCGCAACCGATGTCGAGGAACCGCTCGCCCGGTTGCAGGCGCAATTTCCTGCAGATCATTTCCAGCTTGTCTTGCTGGGCCTGCTCCAGCGAATTGTCCCAATCCGTGAAATAGGCGCAGGAATATTGCATCTCCGGGTCAAGGAAGAGCGCGTAGAAGTCGTTGCCGATGTCGTAGTGGAACTGAATGAATTTCTTATCGTCGCGACGGGCCAAGCTGTGCCCGGTCTCGTCCTCATCATATTCATGGGTCAGCTGGACTTTTTCTTCGAAGGCAAACAACAGCGGCAACGCATGGCGCAGCAAGAAGCCTTTGCGCAGATGCCGCCCCTTGATCTTGGCCTTCTTCTGGCGCGACAGCGCGATCAGCGTAAGAAGGTCGCCGCCCTCGAAATCGATGTGCCCGGCGGCATAGTGCCGCATCAACGTCTCCAGCGTCGGGCGGCGGAGCATGGAGCCCAGCACGCCGGGCCCGCTGATCGCAATGCAATAGGCGGGATCGGCCTCTCGGCCCAAGGGCACCACCGAACCGTCCCATAGCCGCACGGAAAGGGAGGTGTCGAGCTGCTCGGCCAGATGTTCAAAAATCTTCCGGGCCGCCCGCAAGCGCTTTTGATCAGAAATCGTTGTGCCGTTCATGTCTGCGGGCGCCTCCAGGGATAATGCCGATGCTCTCAAAGCCAACGGCCATGATACCCTTTTGCGTTGCCCGCTGAAAGCCGAGCCGCCCTGAACCTGCTCGCGCTTGCCGCATTGTCGGGTCGCTGAAAAGCTCCCATACTAGGCGGCCTATGTATTCGGAGGGGCCCATGCAAGAAGCGAGCGTAGATCGGCGCACAATCCTGGCCGGCATCGCCGGCAATGTGATGGAGTGGTACGATTTCGCCATTTATGGCTATTTCGCACCCATCATTGGTTCGCACTTCTTTCCGTCGGATGATGCATCCGCCTCGGTGATTGCCGCCTTCGGCGTCTTTGCTGCGGGCTTTTTGATGCGCCCCTTCGGCAGCATCGTTTTCGGCCACATCGGGGACAAGATCGGGCGCAAGGCCGCCCTGACCTTGTCGGTCATTTTGATGGCAATCCCCACCTTTCTGATTGGCGTACTTCCGGATTATGCGGTGCTGGGCCTTGCCGCCCCCGCCCTTCTGGTCGTCATGCGGCTGCTGCAGGGCCTGTCGGTAGGCGGCGAATATACGACCTCGATCGTTTTTTTGGTCGAGCGGGCGCCACCAAAACGGCGCGCCTTTACAGGCTGTTGGAGCATTTGGGGCGCCGTTGCGGGCGTGCTGCTCGGCTCGGCAATGGGAGCGCTTATTTCCAATCTTTTAACGGCAGAGGAACTCGCGGCCTGGGGTTGGCGCGTTCCCTTTCTTTTGGGCATCTGTATCGGGCTGAGCGGCCTTTATTTGCGCCGGCACATGATGGAGGAGGACGCCCCGAAGGAAGACCGGCCGAAATCGCCCGTGGTCGAGGCCTTCCGTACCGAGTGGAAGACCATGCTGCAAATTGCCGGTTTCAACGTCGTCAACGCCGTCGCGTTCTATATGGTTTTTGTCTATGCGGTGACGTGGCTGAAGGAAACCGTCCACGTTACATCGGCGAAGGCGTTGGATATCAACAGCCTGAATATGCTTTTGATGCTGGTGCTGATTCCCCTGGCCGCCCTCCTTGCCGATCGCGTCGGCCGCAAACCAATACTTCTGGCGGCGATGGCCGGGCTTATCCTTTTTTCCTACCCGCTTTTCTCGCTGATGCATCACCATGTGGACGCCATGATCTTTTTGGGGCAATTCGGGTTTGCCGTGCTGATCAGCATGATCATGGGCACCTATCCGACGCTGATGGCGGAAATGGCGGCGCCACGGCTTCGAGTTAGCACGATTTCAATCGGATACAATTTGTGCCTTGGGCTTCTTGGCGGCACTACACCGATGGTGGCGGCCTATCTGGTCGCACGGACCCATGCCGATCTTTCGCCGGCCTTCTATCTGATGGGCGCCGCGATCGTTTCCCTGCTGACATTGCTAACCATCAAGGAAACCGTCGGCACCGGTCTGCGGCAACGGGCGTAGCCTCTCCACTGCTTGTATAATTCTGGCGATGAGCAATAAAGTCTGCACACTTTGCGGAGAGATAGCAGAAAATGTCGAACAATAAGAAGCCTGCGCTTCGCCTGTTTTTCGTCGGGATGATCGTTTTAGCGGCAACCGAGCTTTTTGTTCGGGTCTTTCTCACCTCCCCTTCCCAGCAGATTTTTGATCCCGAAACCGGGTTTCGGTACGTGCCACACGCCACCATTTTCCGGAGCAAGGAGGGTGGTGCAACGATTCACCTCAACGGACTTGGCTTGAACGATGACGAAATCACGCACAAACCAGAAAAGTTTCAGATCGTTGCGCTTGGCGATTCAATCACTGAAGCCTTTCAGGTTCCGGCGGACGTCAACTACACATCCGTGGCAGAGCGTCTGAACAGAAAACTCGATATTATCAATATGGGCCGCTCGGCTGCAGGACCGCTTTCCTACCCTATTGTACTGGATCGCATACGAAAGATCGTACAGCCCACCTATATTGTCGTTCAACTCTCGCCCTACGATGTCGAAGATTTACTTCGGCCAAATGCACGCGTCACGCAAGATACGAAGACCGGAAAAATTGTACAGGTTAAGCTGCAGTCAACTCAGAAAAATCTGCTCAAGCAAGCCGTACGTCCAATCATAAGACATTCCGCACTCGCCACTTACCTGATGCGTCGATGGAGCCCCTTGGTAAAAGAAGTCATCGAAAACTTCGACGCCCTTGGTGGCATAAAGGCGCACGCGAAAGCACCTGCCGAAAAAGTAAAAGAGAAACATCAGGCAGCCATGCGGCTCGCCTACGTTCTGGAAGTGCTGAAACGGACCGCACCAGTCGTCGTTCTCAACGTTCCGTCCCTGGACTATTTTCAGGGACGCCGCGCCCAGATATCGAAGCTATCGCACGACGAACGGAAAGTTTTTCGGGAAGCCGCGCGCATGGCAAATGTACCTTTTATCGATACAAGCTCTACTCTTAAAAAAGTCTATCTCGAAACCGGTCAGCCACCCCATGGCTTTGCCAATCACCGAATCGGCGTTGGCCATCTCAACCCGGCCGGACACCAGGCCGTGGGGAAATCACTCGTAAGCTTTTTTGACAACACCCTCTTTCCAAACACGCAACCATAACCACCCATATGATTTTCACTTCGCTCACTTTCCTTGGTTTCTTCACGGTTCTGCTGAGCCTATTTGTTTTCATCCGGACAGATCGTGGCCGCATCTTCCTTTTGCTGGCGGCAAGCTATGCCTTCTACGCCGCATGGGACTATCGCTTCCTCCTATTACTGCTGTTAAGCGGCGTAAGCGGATGGTGGCTTGGCCTGCGGATGATACGCGCGGAACACCCTGCAAAACGAAGAGCATGCCTGATCTTCAGCCTCATCATCAGCCTTGGAATGCTAGGCTATTTCAAATATGCAAATTTCTTTTTGGATAATTTCGCAGCCCTCTTTGGTCTTTCCGATCTTGGCAATCTGAAAATTATTCTGCCCGTCGGAATTTCCTTTTTTACTTTTCAAACGATGAGTTACACCATCGATCTTTACCGGAATAAGATCCCCGTCTGTCGAGACCTTCCGAAATTTTTACTGTTTATTTCCTTTTTTCCACAACTCGTAGCCGGCCCGATTGTTCGGGCATCGCATTTTCTTCCTCAACTTGATCTCCCCATTCGCCTGAAACGATCGAATGCCATCTTGGGCGCGCAGATTTTCCTTGGTGGCGCCGTCCAGAAAGTCCTGATTGCCGACAATCTGGCGGGATTTATTGACCCAGCTTTTGCAGAGCCCGCGCTTTATTCTTCGCTAACGCTGTGGCTTGCTGTTGCCTGCTATTCAATCCAGATATTTTGTGATTTTGCGGGTTACTCGCTAATGGCAATCGGTATTGGCCGCATACTCGGTTTCGAGTTTCCCGAGAATTTCCGCATGCCCTACGTTGCGACTTCACTTACCGAGTTCTGGCATCGCTGGCATATTTCGCTTTCCACATGGCTTCGCGACTACCTTTACGTTCCGCTTGGCGGCAATCGCCATGGTCCATTTCGGAAATTTCGGAACATTTTCCTGACGATGCTGTTGGGAGGCTTGTGGCATGGCGCAAGCTGGAACTTCATTATCTGGGGCGGCTCCCACGGCCTGGGGTTGATCATACAAAAACTCTGGAATCGCTGGTTCGGGGGCACGTTCCCGAAAATATCGGGAACCCCTTTTTATCGCGGACTGAGCTGGGCTCTAAATCTTACCTTTGTCGGCCTGCTATGGGTGCCGTTCCGTTGCGTTGACTTTGAAACGACCGGCACTTTCTTTCGTCAATTGGTACAGACGACCGATGGCATCCATTGGATGCACACCCCAAGCCTTGTCATTTTGGGGGGCGTGCTAGTCTGGCACGGACTCTATCTTTACAAACGCAGTCTTTATCACCGTTTTCCAGTACCTCAACTCTCAAACTATATGCCGGCTGCTGTCATGCTTGGAGCATTGATACTTTTTCTGCTCTTCGCCCCCATCAACAGCTCGCCCTTCATCTACTTTCAGTTCTAAAACTGGCGAGGCAGGGGTATTCGCTCCGCCTAAAATTTGCGCGCGACAGGATATAAAATCCGACGACGCTGCTCTGCACTCCCGGCCGCCCTCAAATATGCCTCCTATGACGGACCCCGGCGATAGCCAGGGCTAAAAGCCTAATTATTGGGCAATGCACAATTTTGCTTATTTCCTAGCCAATTCCAGTCCTGGGGTCGGCCTTCCCCGCTCCGTTTTTCTTAAAATAATCGTTATTTATCAAATAACTAGATAAACATCCCCCAAGACTCGGAAAGGCCGGGCCATGGCACGGATATTGCTCCGCACTGCAATAAGAACGCAGAAGCCCGCCGGTTGCGGCGAGGCAAGAAAAGGGATGTGGGCATGGCCAAACAGCGCCTTGTGGTCGTCGGCAATGGCATGGCCGGCATGAAGACGGTGGAGGAGCTCTTGAAGCTCGCCCCCGATCTTTACGACATCACCGTCTTCGGCGCCGAGCCCTGGGGCAATTACAACCGCATCCTGCTTTCCCCCGTTCTGGCCGGTGAAAAAACCACCGACGACATCATGCTCAACGACCGCGATTGGTATGCCAAAAACGGCATCACGCTCCATGCCGGAAAGGAAGTGACGGCGATTGAACGCCGGAAACGAATCGTCCGGGCAGACGACGGGACCGAAGCCCCTTATGAGCGCCTGCTGCTTGCCACCGGGTCGGACCCGGTCGTTCTGCCGATCCCCGGCAGCGATCTGCCCGGCGTAATCACCTTTCGCGATCTCCACGACGTCGAAGCCATGATCGAAGCCTCCGATCGCCATAAAAACGCCGTCGTCATCGGCGGCGGACTTTTAGGCCTTGAGGCGGCGAACGGCCTCGCCAAGCGAGGCATGAACGTCACCGTCGTCCACCTGTCCGACACCCTGATGGAGCGTCAGCTTGATGCCTATGCAGGGGAAATGCTCCATCAAGCGCTTGAAAAAAGCGGCCTTCACTTCAAGATGCCGGCAAAAACGGAGGCCGTTCTAGGCAAAACCCGCGTACAGGCGGTTCGCTTTGCCGATGGCAGCGAAATCCCGGCCGATCTTGTCGTGATGGCGGTTGGCATTCGCCCCAATGTCGCCCTGGCCCAAAAGGCAAATCTGCATTGCCAGCGCGGCATCGTCGTCGCCGATACCATGCAAACTTTCGACCCACGCATCTATGCGGTCGGCGAATGCGTCGAACACCGCACGCGCACCTATGGCCTGGTGGCACCGCTGTTCGATCAGGCCAAAGTATGCGCCAACCATCTGGCCGAGCTTGGCCACGGGCTCTACCAAGGTTCGTTCCTCGCCACCAAGCTGAAAGTGACCGGTATCGACCTCTTTTCGGCGGGCGAATTTCGTGGCGCAAAGGAATCCGACGAGATCGTCCTCCAAGACCCCGGCAACGGCACATACAAGAAACTCGTACTCAAAAAAAACCGGCTGCGTGGCGCCGTGCTCTATGGCGACACTACGGACGCCAGCCACTATTTCCAGCTAATACGCGATGAAACCGACGTCTCCGATATCCGCGAGCAACTCATGTTCGAGCATGCCCATCTCGGCGATTCGGGCCATGGCGGCAAAAACGCCGCCGCGGCCATGGACGATACCACCGAGGTCTGCGGCTGCAACGGCGTGTGCAAGGGGACGATCGTCAACGCCATCCTGGACAAAAAGCTGTTCACACTGGAAGACGTCCGCACCCATACGAAGGCGTCTTCTTCCTGTGGGTCCTGCACCGGGCTGGTTGAACAGATATTGGCCACCACGCTTGGCGGCGATTATTCCGAAGCCCCAAAGACAAAGCCGATATGTCCCTGCACGGAACACAGCCATGACGACATACGCAAATCCATTCGCGAACATGGTCTAAAAACCATTGCCGACGTCATGGCCTTCGTCGAATGGCACACGCCCGATGGCTGTCACATCTGCCGGCCGGCGCTTAACTATTACCTTTTGTGCGAATGGCCGGGCGAATATAGGGACGATCCGCGTTCGCGCTTCGTCAACGAACGGATGCACGCCAACATCCAGAAGGACGGGACCTATTCCGTCGTGCCAAGGATGTGGGGCGGCATTACCAATCCGAGCGAGCTGCGTGCCATCGCCGACGTCGCGGACAAGTTCGATATCCCCGCGGTCAAGGTCACCGGCGGCCAGCGCATTGATTTGCTGGGCGTCAAGCGCGAAGACCTGCCCGCCGTCTGGCGCGATCTCAACGGCGCCGGACTGGTTTCCGGCCACGCTTATGGCAAAGCCCTGCGTACGGTCAAAACCTGCGTCGGATCCGATTGGTGCCGTTTTGGCGTTCAGGATTCAACGGCCATGGGAATTCGCCTGGAAAAAATGTGCTGGGGCACCTGGACGCCACACAAGGTAAAAATGGCCGTGTCGGGATGCCCACGCAACTGCGCCGAAGCGACCATCAAGGATTTCGGCGTCGTCGCGGTGGCGGAGGGCTGGGAACTCCACATAGCCGGCAATGGCGGCGTCAAGGTGCGAACCACGGACCTTCTATGCAAGGTGACGGACGACGAAGACGTTCTCGAATATTGCGGCGCCTTCCTGCAGCTGTACCGGGAAGAAGCCCACTATCTTGAGCGCACGGCGCCGTGGGTCGAGCGGGTGGGCCTTTCCCATGTCCGCGATACCGTCGTCACGGACAGCGAGAAGCGGCGCGCCCTTCACGCACGCTTCCTCCATGCCCAGACATTTTCCCAGACGGACCCCTGGATGGAGCGCGCCAGCCAAAACGTCGATCGCATCGAGTTCGAACCCCTGGCCGAGGTCGCATCCGCATGAGCAGCCAATGGGTAGAAGTGGGCCGGCTCGAGGACATCCCGCCTCTTGGCGCCCGGGTCGTGCGCACGGCCCAGGGCGACATCGCGGTCTTTCGTGCCGCCGACGATCAAGTGTTCGCACTGGAAGATCGCTGCCCCCATCGCAACGGCCCCCTCTCCCAAGGGCTGGTTCACGGCACCCAGGTGACCTGCCCATTGCACAATTGGGCAATCGAACTTGGCAGCGGGTCTGCCGTGGCGCCCGACGAGGGGTGCACGAAGGCGTACCCGGTGCGAATCGAGAACGGGCGCGTTTCCCTTTGCCTCGACGGCGCGTCCGATGCGTCCGCCGCCCCGGGATGATTGAAACGACAAAGACAAACTGCCCCTATTGCGGCGTCGGCTGCGGCGTCCTTGCCAAGCGCGAACCGGGCAACGGCATCGCCATTACCGGCAATGGCGAACATCCGGCCAATTTCGGAAAATTATGTTCGAAAGGCTCGGCCCTTGGCGAAACCCTTGGCCTTGACGGGCGGCTGCTGAGCCCGACGATCGACGGCCAGCGCGCCGATTGGGAAACGGCGCTGACGCGCGTCGCGGCGGGCCTCGGCGATACGATTGCGCAGCATGGCCCCGATGCCGTGGCATTTTATGTTTCCGGCCAGCTTCTGACCGAAGATTATTATGTCGCCAACAAATTGATGAAAGGGTTCATCGGGTCCGCGAACATCGATACGAATTCACGCCTTTGCATGGCATCGAGCGTCGCGGGACACAAACGCGCCTTTGGCGCGGATGCGGTGCCTTGCAGTTACGAAGACCTTGAGGAGGCCGATCTTGTTGTCCTGGCCGGATCGAACGCCGCCTGGTGCCATCCCATCCTTTACCAACGCATCGCCGCGCAACAATCCACGTCCGCGGGAAAGAAGCTGGTCGTCATCGACCCGAGACGCACGGCAAGTTGCAGCGACGCCGATCTTCACCTGGCGCTGAAACCCGGCACCGACGCCATTCTCTTCAATGGCCTTCTCGCCTATTTGGATTCCTACGACGCAATCGACATGCGTTTCGTGAACTGCCACACCGAGGGCCTGCACGAAGCCTTGCAGGCGGCCAAACAATCGGCCGCTTCCGCTGCAGAGGTGGCCGCCCTTTGCGGGCTTTCGCAAGACGATGTGCTGCGCTTCTTCCACTGGTTCAAGGCGACGAAGAAAACCGTAACGGTCTATTCCCAGGGCATCAACCAATCCTCCAGCGGCACCGACAAGGTCAACGCGATCATCAATTGCCATCTGTTTACGGGACGCATTGGCCGCCCAGGCATGGGGCCGTTCTCGTTCACCGGCCAGCCGAACGCCATGGGCGGACGGGAAGTCGGCGGCATGGCCAACCAGCTTGCCGCGCATATGGAAATCGAAAACCCGTCCCACCGCGAACGCGTGCAGCGTTTCTGGGGCGCCCGCGGCCTGGCTGAAAAACCCGGCCTCAAGGCCGTGGACCTCTTCGACGCAATTGGGGACGGGCGCGTGAAGGCCGTTTGGATCATGGCGACGAACCCGGCCGTAAGCCTTCCCGATGGCGATCGCATACGCGATGCGCTGAAGGCATGCGATCTTGTCATCCTGTCCGACTGCGTGCGCCGGACCGACACCGCCGCCTTTGCCGACGTTCTCCTGCCGGCCGCCGCCTGGGGCGAGAAAGACGGCACGGTGACGAATTCGGAACGCCGCCTATCGCGGCAACGCGCCTTCCTTCCCCTTCCCGGCGAAGCAAAGCCCGATTGGTGGATTGTCACCCAAGTCGCCCGCCGCATGGGCTTCGAGGAAGCGTTCTCCTTCGAGTCGCCCGCCGCGATCTTCCGCGAGCACGCCGCTCTCTCCGGTTTTGAAAATTCCGGTGGCCGCGCCTTTGATATTTCGTCGCTCGCCGAAATCGACGACGACGCCTATGATTCGCTTATCCCGGTGCAGTGGCCCGTCACACGGAAAAAGCCTTCGGGAACGCCACGGCTCTTTACCGACGGCCGGTTTTTCACTGCAAGCGGCAAGGCGCAATTTATTTCCATTACGCCCCGCCTGCCCGCCCACGGGCCCGATGACGAATTTCCGCTCGCGCTGAACACCGGCCGCACGCGCGACCACTGGCATACGCTTACGCGAACCGGCATTTCGCCACGCCTTTCACAGCACGACAGCGAACCCATCGCCGACATCCATCCGAAGGATGCGGAAAAGGCCGGTATTCAGGATGGCGCCCTGATACGCGCGACCAGCCATCTTGGCGAAATGTTCGCCCGCGCACGGATTACCGAAGATCTGCGCGAAGGCAACGTTTTCCTGCCCATGCATTGGAACGACCAATTCGCCGCCAAGGGCCGGGCGGACGCGCTGATCGACGCCGTCTGCGATCCGGTCTCGGGCCAACCCGAACTGAAGCACACGCCGATACGCCTGACCCCATATGCGCCGCAGTGGAAGGCACTGGCTTTTTCGCGGCAACCGCTTGCCCTTGAGGCAGCCACCTATTGGGTGCGCAGCGCAGAGGTGGAATGCTGGCGTTATGAATTTGCCGGCGACGCCCTACCCGATAACCCCGAATCCTGGGCGCGCGGGCTGCTGGGCTTCAAGGATGAAAAGGACGAATGGATTGCTTACCGGGACACAACCTCGCAGCATTACCGCTTTGCCGTGATTAGCGGCGGTCGGCTACAGGCGTGTCTTTTCGTGCTTCCCGACTTCGCCAGCCTATCGCGTTCCTGGCTGGCCAGCCTTTTTGCCGAGAAAGAAATTTCGCCGGCGGCCCGGACCAGCCTCCTCGCCGGTGCCATGCTCGGCGCCGGGGAAGACGATGGGCCCATGATCTGTGCCTGTTATGGCGTGCGGCGGAAACAAATTACCGCGGCGATCGAGACGGAAGGCCTGGCGACGGTGGAAGCCATCGGCGAGCGGCTGCAGGCAGGCACATCATGCGGCTCGTGCAAGCCAGAACTGCGCAATCTGCTGCCGGAACGCTAGCCCACCGCGCGATTTAAACGGCCCTCAGGCCGCCGCGGCGTCTGGCCGTTTGTGCGTCTCGTTTTCTTCGAGGAAGCCAAGCAGCTCTTCCCGGTATTCGTAATAGCGGGCATGTTCCAGAAGCGTCTTTCGCGTTCGTGGACGCGGAATATCGATGCAAATGACCTTGCCGACCCGGGCACGCGGTCCGTTCGTCATCATGACCACCCGATCCGCGAGCAAGATCGCTTCATCGACATCGTGGGTTACGCAAATCGACGTGACTTGCGTTTTCCGCCAGACGTCCATCAGCACTTCCTGCAATTCCCACCGCGTTAGCGAGTCCAGCATGCCGAAGGGCTCGTCCAGCAACAGCAATTTCGGCGAAAGCGAGAAAGCGCGGGCGATGCCTACCCGCTGTTTCATTCCGTTCGACAGGTCGCGCGCCTTCTTGTCCAGCACGCCACCAAGCCCCACCCGGGTGAGAAAATATTTTACGATGTCATCCCGCTCCGCCTGATTGGCATGGGGGTAGACGCGGTCTACCCCAAGCGCCACATTTTCGCGCGCCGTCAGCCAGGGAAACAGGCTTGGTGCCTGAAACACCACGCCGCGGTCCGGTCCGGCGGTGTCGACTTCCTTGTTGTCTACGACGATGCCGCCATCGCTAAGTTCGTTCAACCCCGCGGCCATCGCCAGCACCGTCGACTTGCCGCAGCCGGAATGTCCGATCAGCGACACAAATTCGCCTTTGGGAAGGATCAACTGGAAATCCTCGACGACCGTCAGCGGACCTTTCGGCGTGGGGTACGTCTTGCCAACGTTGAAAAATTCGACATAACGTTCGTCCCCGGCCTTGGGCCGTTTCGTCGCGCTCATCCTGCCAGGCCAACCGATCCCCTTGGGGATGACCGGGACCATTTCGGGAAGCTGCAACTCGGTATCGCTTGCCACGTTTTTTTCCAGCCCCGCCTTCATGAGATATTGCGTGATTTCGCGGCGCAGGCCCTTGAACGTCTCGTTGTGATTAATCGCGCTGCGGCTGCGCGGCCGCTCCAGCGCGACACGAAACTCCGGGCCAAGACTGGCCTTCGGCCCCGGATTGAGCGGAATGATCCGATCCGCAAGCAAAATGGCTTCGTCCACGTCGTTGGTAATTAGCACGACGGTCTTGCGCTCTTTGCGCCAAATGGCCTCGATCTCGTCCTGGAGATTGGCCCGCGTCAAGGCATCCAGCGCGCTTAAAGGCTCGTCGAGCAGCAAGATCTCCGGATTCATGGCTAGCGCGCGGGCAACGGCGACCCGCTGGCGCATGCC
>Ga0070726_10000351_pt1 | contig 60904 bp, 49 predicted proteins | sample tdAd471_FD_67275 | JGI IMG/M metagenome (GOLD analysis project Ga0070726, IMG submission 67275) | Marine sediment microbial communities from the Atlantic coast under amendment with organic carbon and nitrate - tdAd47.1 | ecosystem: Environmental > Aquatic > Marine > Coastal > Sediment | place...
TGAGCTTAATGTTTCGGATTACTTATTAAAACCGTTTAGTTTAGAGCGCTTTTTAAAGGCCGTAAACAAAGTTATGGGCTCAAATACCAATTTAAAAAATGCCAGTTCAGAAGAAAATGATGCGACAACAAAACGTATATTTTTGCGTCAGAATAAATCGTATATCCAAGTAGAAGTAGACACAATATTATTTATTGAAGCTTCTGGAAATTATACCAAAATTGTTTCTAAGAATGAAACGATCACGATAAGAGAAAAAATATCCGATGTATTAGAATCACTACACTCAGATGATTTTATACAAGTACACAAATCATTTGCAGTGGCTATAAAATATATTAATAGAATTGATGGAAATAGAATACACATTCAAGACCACACAATTCCAGTTGGCAAATTATATAAAGCCAACCTTATTAAAATTTTAAAGTAGCAACCGTTCACGTTTAACTTTAATACCTGAGTTTAATTTTCATAGCTTGTCCGTATACGATTAGTTGAGTTGGCAAAAACTGTTTTAGTAAAAAAACTAACTAGAAGAAAGGTTATGGTTTTTTTTGATTAAATAAAGAATAAGCAATTTTGCATATAGGTTGTTGCAGTTAGTTTTATTTGTTCGAATTTTCCAATTCTAAAAATTCTTCTTATTCTTTTTAAGATATGAATTGGGTGTGGTGCCCTCTATTTTTTTGAAGAATGTGTTGAATACTGTTTTAGAGTTAAAACCACTATCATAAGCAACAGCCATAATAGTTATGCCTTTGTTCTCTTCTAGAAGAACGCGCTCTTTAAATTCGTTGACCCTAAAGGTATTGATATATTCAGAGAAGTTCTTTTGAAACCCTAAATTTAATAATTGAGAGACATAGTTCGCAGGAAGTTCTAGGTAAGAGGCTACATCTTTTAAGGATAGATCTGGGTTTAAATACAGTTTATAGTCTATCATAATTTGCTCTAGTTCCTTGCTGTACTTTTTGATTTCGTTGGAATCTAGTAAAGCCTGTTTGTACTTCTTTCTTTGTTTGTAGTTTACATTATCTGGAATGGCTTTTAGCATGATATCTTTAAACCTTTTATTATTTTTTAAAGGCTTAAGAATTGGTGATGGATTCAATAATAAAATTAATGGCAACCGGTTATCGTATGCTTGAGTTATTAAATCAACTGCCTTTTCATAATTACCTAATAAGGTATTTACTAATATCAAAAATGTAAATGCCTTATCTACAAGTGCAGTGGTTAAATACGTCTCTAGTTCTTTTAATCCTTCATTGCATTTTTCCGTTTCATTGAGCTTTGCATAACACATGGTTTCACCTCCTAATTTGGTGAGATCTTTCACAGAAACTCCTTCAAGTGAACCGAAATATGTCAAAGCTTCATTTGGTTTGCCTGACATTAATAAACAAATCCCTATATAAATTGGTGGAAAGGGCAACTTAGGGTCCAAATCCAATGCCTTTTTTAGATGAGGTATCGCAGTTTTATAATCTTCTTTCAAGTAGTATAAAAAACCCTTATAATGATGATTTATGGCAGCATAAGGATCTAACTGTAATGCTTTATCGAGATAATTAAGTGCTGCATCTAATTTTCCTTCAACAGTCAAAAAATTAGAAATGGTTAAGTAAATATCATCTGCTTGTTGAATTTCCAAAGCTTTGTTGGCATGTTCGTAAGCTTTCTTAAGATTCCAGTTTTGCCAACATTCTATCCAAGCCATATTCAATTGTGACCTTGATGAGTTTGGGTCTAGCTCTAATGCCTTCAACAAATAAGGCTGGGCCTTCTCGTAGGCTTCAAATGCAGGTAAAAGTCCCATGGTTCCCATATTAAAATAGGCTAGATTTATATCCAAATAGGGGTTTGAAAAATTGGGTGATCTATTTATTATTTCTTTTAAGATTTTGATACCCTTTACAGAGTTTTTATAATCCAACTTCATGATGTAGTACCTTCCTTTCAAATATTCTCTATAAATATCTACAGGTACATCAATAGCTTCTACTAGCTTATCTTCGATTTCAAGATGCCCGATGTGTTCGCGTAATTTTTCAGCAATAAACAGACTAATTTCATCTTGAATTTCAAAAATGTTTTCAGGATTTCTATCAAAAGTTTCTGACCAGAAATGGAAGTCATCCAAAGTATCGATCATTTGCACTGTAATGCGCATTTTATTTTTGGATGTCCTTACACTACCTTCTATAAATATAGCCACCTTTAATTTTTCTCTTATCTCTTCGGAGGTAACCTTTTTGTTTTTAAAATAGAAGGAAGAAGTACGAGAGGTTACAGAAAGATCTTTTATGGTTGCCAATGCATTTATAATTTCTTCTGTCAAACCATCACAGAAATATTCATTGTTAATATCATTACTCATATTAACAAATGGTAAAACTGCTATGGTTTTTTTGTTTATGCTTTGTAATGACATCGATTCTTATTTTGATTTTTTAGAAACTATAATGTTTCCTGACAGTAAGGAAGTTTTACCTTACGCTCAAAACTAGGTACAATTTCTAAAACAACTTCATATTATTTTACAGTGATCGGTTCATTTTGTTGATGTAATGATTGCCAATATAGTGTACCGATTTATAGCCTTTATTTTAAAATCCTAAAATTAGATAAATGGTGATTAGTATTTGGTACACATGGTATATCTGCATGGATTTTTTTGAGTATGTCCCATTACTTTTAAAAGGCGTTCATTTGTAAATCGTGTATTTTTGGCTACCCACGGTTGTACATCCGAGCTTTATACTAGGGGTAATAAAAGGGTATATAAGGTAAACTATTAAGTGTACGGAAAAAGTAAACTCTGCAGAATCGGTGGACTCGTTTTACACTGAAAGTTCAATAAAAGGCGATCCTTTTTACCCTACCCTAAAAATTGTTTTAATGATAGTTACATGAAGTAAATTGTCTGGGGTAACCGCAATAGAGAATTTGAATGTTGCCTTGGTTACACATCTTGGGGGGATAAAAAACAAAAGCCCCCGTTTTAAAGGAGGCTTTTTTTCGGTGATCGCGGAAGGATTCGAACCTTCGACCGTCTGCTTAGAAGCCGCTTTAAGGCCAATTCTTCAAAAAACCAAAACCACTATATTTTATTGTTTTTCAACATGTTACATTCATTTTGACTCCATTTGGCATCAAACGAAATCAAGCATTTGTTTGCAAATTGTTTGCAAATTTTTTTGCTAACTTGAAGTAAATGAGAACATATTTGACCCTTTTATTGGATACTAGAAGAGCGAAAAAAGATGGTTCTTACCCTATTATTTTTCGCCTTACCCATTTGCGTAAAACAACATCCATCGCAACTGGGTTTTCAATATCCGAAATATTTTGGGATCATCAAAAATGTTCCATAAAAAGAAACTACACACGCACAGAATCCATTGCTAGATTGAATACTCTTTTATTAAAAGAAGAAGCCCGAGCAAATGACATTCTCAACAAACTTTCAGATCAAGGCAAATTGAACTATTTATCAATTGTGGAAGTGAAAAAACGAATCACAAGAAACAGTACCTATGAATCTTTTTTTGAATTCGGGAATTCTGTAGTCGAGGATTTAAAAGCGGCACACAGGTATGGGACAGCCAGACATTATAAAGGTATTTTATCAGTCTTGAAGACATTCAACAAGGGTAAAGATCTTAAGTTCAATGAAGTAAATTACTCTTTCATCAAACGCTTTGAAAAACATCATTTGGCCAAAGGAAATAGTTGGAACGGTTTATCTACTTATTTACGTGGGTTACGGGCACTCTTCAACAAAGGTATAAAGGCGGGATTAATCGAAAAGGAAGCTTATCCTTTTACAAACTATACCATAAGACAAATTCCAACTGAAAAACGGGCCTTAGAAATCGAAGATATCAGAAAGATTCTCGAACTGGAGATTCCGGAGGACCAAGCTCTGTTTAGATATCGAAATTATTTTATTTGCTCCTTTTTTCTTTATGGCATGAACTTCACGGATATGGCCTACCTGCAAGTAAACAACATTGTCAACGGTCGTATTAAATTTCGTCGTAAGAAAACTGGGAAACTGTATGACATAAAAATAACTGAACAACTCACTGAAATCCTGAATATTTATTTGAAAGGAAAGAAAGCTGAAGATTATATATTTCCTGTAATAAAACGAGATGATCCAGCTAAGCAGGAACGAGAGATCAATTGGGAAAGACAGCGTTATAATCGTGGGTTAAAAACAATTCAGGAATTATGTGAAATTGAGCAGAAACTCACAACCTATGTCAGCAGACATAGCTTTGCCACACAAGCAATGCTCCATAACATTCCCTTAGAGGCCATTTCAGCCATGCTTGGGCATAGCAAGCTAAATACAACCCAAGTTTATCTCAAATCTTTGCCAACTACAATACTGGATGATTATAATGAGAGGTTAATTGAAGCTATATAAACTTGTTCGTTTGCCAGTAATCGAGAAGTCATCAAAACTGAATTACTCACAGGATCTTATCTTGTTGTATATCATTGTTTTAACACCGCCATCTTGAAGGTGTTCCTGTTAAGAACTCGGACAGCAAAAAACTATCTAGGCTTCAAATCCAAATCCAAACCTAACATACCTTTAGCCATTATTTCTCGTGCCAGATAAGAATTGGCTGGATGAATCTTGGCAAGACGTGCATCACGAAAAAATCGCTCAAAACCAGATTTTCTGATGATTCCAGAACCTCCCATGACATCCATAGCTTTATCGGCTATTCGCCATGAGCCTTCACATGCATGACATTTGGCAGCAACTATCTTAATACCCCAAGCATCTCCATAATCCTTACCCTTGCTCCAATCCTCTACAATGGTATTTAAGTGAGGGGCTATGCTTTCAAGTTCCAAAATCATATCGGCCACATCATATTGAATTAGGCCGTTATATGCCATTGAAGGTCTACCCAATGAAATGGAACTTTTACTTGGAAGCTTCTCCAACACTATATCGACCATACGTTGTGCAAGTCCAAAATATACGTTTGAAAACCCAAGAAGTGCCCATGCAAAAATTCCCAATATAAATTGATCGACTCCTTTAAAACCGGTGGGCACCTTTCGTACAATATATTCATCCGGCACAAAAACATCATTCAAAATGGTATCGTCGGAATGGGTGGCCCTCATACCAAGAACATCGTTCCAAGTTTTCTTGATTTCAAAATTTTGAGTACTCCTTGGCATGAAAGCATGTATAATCATGGGGTTGTCTGGGTCACTGTTGTCTTGACCATGAAAGCCCAAAAAATCCCAAACAGGCGTTAAACTTCCAAACATTTTATGTCCATTGAATCTATAACCGCCTTCCACCTTTTTCGCAACACATTTAGAGTACAGCATAGGAGAGTCATTTCCCGACTCCCCATGTCCGGCCGCAAATACCTTGCCCTTGCCAGCTTCTTCAAGTACCCAATCCAGGGAATTGTCCCCGGACCGATGTAGATCGGAAATCAATCCAGTCCAATAAACGTGCATGTTTAATCCAAGGGCCGTGGGAGCAGCATGGTACGCTAGCTTTCGTGTCAATGCCATGGTTTCGGACATATTCATACCATATCCTCCATATTCTAAGGGCACCGACATTAACAGATAACCTGCTTCTTTTAGCTCAACAAAATCATCCTGAAAGAAAAGGTTGTTGGCATCATAATGAGCTGCCCTTTCACCACATCTCTCAAAAATATCTTCTAATTTTTTGTATAAGGTCTCTTTTGATTTTTTCAAACTATCTGTTTCCATATTACTCTAGGTTTTACTTCTGTTAGCAAATTCAAACGATTCCAAAACCCTTAATAAATCTGCACAGTCATATAATATAATGATTCTGAAGTAATAGCCTTCATCCATTTTTCAAAGGGGACATATGTTCGTGAACAATTTTCCATCCTTTTGATGTCTTGACGAACAATAAGGTGAATTGTCCGGTCATATGCAGTTTCTCCTCCTTGATATAAGGGACAAAATCTGCATGAAAAGTAACATTGGCAACATCCCCGTAAACTGCAATTTTAAGGTCGTCCAATTCCCATTTTTCAACTTTCGTAAAAGAGCCCAAAAATCCCCGTTCAAATTCTTCATTTTCCAAAGAACCTGTCCTTTCTTCACCATTCTTAAACTCTGTGAACTTTGGGCCGTATGCATGATAGGATATGAGCTTATCCATATTGTTGTCCCTTATGCTCTGTTCTATACCATCAAGAACAGCTTTTACTTCTGCCTTAGCTGATGGAAACTCGTCTGTAATGATATTACCTTTATACTGTCCATGGGAAAGGGAAAAAATCAAAACACTAATACTAAATAATATATTCTTCATCTTTAAAAAATTTAATTGTTTTACACTTAAATAATAATCAAGATATTACGTCGTAATCTCAATAACAACCATAAATCCAGGGCCCTATCTGAACTTTATCTATGGTATCGCTACTCCAAAATTAGGGGGATGATTCTAGGCTAGGTGTAAGTTTTATTCCAAAAGATGACACTTTGCATCCATTGCAAAGCTTTGAATACAACTATGCTGTCTCAATCTCTGATCGTGATTGGTCAATCGAAGTGGATAGATGCGCAAATTCTGTTGGTAACAGCTGAAACCTTTTTTTAAAGGCTCGTGTAAAGTAATTGGGGCTATTAAACCCACGGTCATAAGCAATTTGGGATATTGTCCGGTCAGTGTCCCTTAGGTCGGCAAGTGCCTTTCTTAGGCGCACTTCAAGCACCAAACCACTCGGGGACATTCCCGTCAATTGTTTGGTTTTTCTATATGTTTGGGTTTTGCTCAATCCCAAAGCGTCACTTATTTGCTCGGTTCTAAAACTGGAGTTTCCCAGGTTGTTCTCCAGAAGTTCATTTAGTTCTTCAAGTATGGCAAAGTCGACCACAGAAATAACTTGTATTAAACTGTAATTCAACGTTTCAATATTGGCGAGTCCTTTTTCAAATAGGGACTTAGTGTCCGAATCCAAATAGGCCGTTTTCGATTGTCCTAAAAGACAAAGAATCTTCAACCTGTCAATAGTATTTTCAAACAGGTGCGACCCTGCATCATCTACTGGTTTACCAGTTATCAAGGCCAAATTGTATTCAATATTATTAGTATTGTCCAGATAACCTTTAATTGATTTTAGACAATACATCCCATCTTGAGCGTGCAAGAAAGAAACCAATATTTTTTTATCTGGTTGCGACACAACCTTACCTTCGTGTTTTTCGATTATTTGAAATATTTCTTTGGTCATCGACTTATTATCTGAACTGAAGTGAAAAAGTGTGATCAGCATTAAAGTTCGAAAACCGGTATCGATTTCACCGGATTTTGTCAATGCAACATCCCAGCTATTCTTGCCCCCCTCATCTCCTATCATCGCATTAAAACTAAAGGTTGGGGTTAATGAAGAAACTTCAATAATGTTACAAGGACCAACTCCGTGTACTTCGGCATGACTTGAGTGCACTGCCCTTTTATTTGGCCCCTCCATTAAACAGAATACTGTCTTTTCTTCAAAGTTCACATAATACTTCTTGTGTGATACACCATATTTATCCTGGACTTCCAAATCTTTCCTATGAGCCTTGTCCAAATCCTCTTGAGTTATATTGGGGTCGATATGATGAAGGTCCATATATAGCGGCATAGGTGAAGTCACATTGATTAAACAAACAGTAAGATACCTATTTAATCATAAAACACAATAAATCCAAAGAGGATAAAATCCACGAAACCAATACTGTAAGCTTCTCTTAAAACCGAACTGTCTACAAAAAAACAACAAGCACCCCAAATCTTACCCCCAACTTTTGCGCATGGATCCTGTCGGGTTTTTGTAGTGTTCAGGCAGATAAGCGTAAAGCAAAAACCCGATAGGGCGCAACCTACTTTTTGATTTTGGTATCCTATGTCCTTACCTGCGCTCCTAGCTTTATCAAAGCTCTTTTTCAAGGGCTTTGATGATCTTGACCTCTATTTGTACTTTATTGTTCAGTATACTGGGTGTTTTGACCCCCGTCGTTTTAAGTAGTTCAGAGGCCATGTCCTTTTCCCTCGTAAAGAATGAGTACCATTTCATAGGTGGGCCGGAGGCTGGTCTTTTCCATGTTCTTGTTAATGGCGATGAGCCTATCGAATTTCTTCATCATCTTCAATTCCAATTTTTTGATGCTGTCAAGGATGATCTTTGTTCCCTCTCCAAAAGGATCAAGATAGTTCTCCTTAAAGTAAGGTACCATTCCGTCCAATACCTCACTATGCGATTTCTTGAACCTTTTGGAATAACTGTGAAAGCTTGTGGCTGTTTCTTTGTTCTGCCATTTGTTGATTGCTTTTCCATAGGTGCGATTTTGTTTTTACGTCAATTTGCGCCAATTTTTTCGTCAAAAATTTCCAGTGTTTACAGGGCTTCCCAAAGGGTTTACTGTAGATTTCGGAAAAGTCTACTGTAGCCCCAGATTTTGCACAGTATTCCAAAATCGATTCAATCAACTGGTTTTCAACTTGTTGAAGACCCGAAAACAACCGTGATGGCGCAATTTGCGCATCACCCTCTTGCTATTCCTACGTCCCGCAAGCGGGACCGAAGAAATACAAGCTGATTAGGAAATCAGCTGTCCAATAAATATTCTTTGGTTTGTACGGACTTTAGGAAAGTCAAATCAATTATTTAGTTGCCGTACAAATGCTATATGTAATCATTAATAAATATCCATTTTATAAACAAAGTAAAATGTATAGCAAATTGATAAAAGGCTATGATTAGATAATATATCCGGGGTATTACATCGATTCATAAAACAGAAAGGAAAATCCAAAGCTAAAGACTGCAATTTCTGTTACTGATTTAATGATTTTAGTTACTCAATACTAAAACCTAAAACAAATTAAAAACGTCTCAAAAAGAAGTCTGATGGTTTTTATATTAGAAGAAGGGTAAAAGGAATAAAAACAATATAAACGCATTCAAAATTTAACAAATAGATTGAAATTGGGTTAAATTTTGTTAAAAAACATAGTGTTTGCAAATTGTTTGCAAAAAAATAAGCCTCAGAAAGAGAAGCTCTCTGAGGCCCTATGAATACCAGTGATCGCGATAGGATTCGAACCTATGACCGTCTGCTTAGAAGGCAGATGCTCTATCCAGCTGAGCTACGCGACCAAACTTTGCGGGTGCAAAGATACTAATGTAACCGATTGTAAAAAATATTTTTTTAATTTCTTGCCTTTTTTATAGCTAGTGCTCTACAACCGTTGCGCTAGTCTTTATTGAAAGCCTATATTTTTCAAGCCTTTATGACTGATTTTAATAACCTCCAAAGGTTTTTTATCCCAAGTCATATCTTGCTCAACAAAATATTTGACCATTCCGGAAGCTTCTTTTTCATTCAAAATTCTCTTGAAGTCAATGGTACCTTCACCAACAGGAGCAAATTTCCCCTCTTCGTCCATGTCCTTTACATGCCACAGCTTGAATCTTCCCGGGTATTTTTCGAAATAGGCTACTGGGTCTGCGCCTGCTCTTGTTACCCAATATAGATCCATTTGGAAGTTTACATATTTTGGATCTGTGTTATCCAACAAATATTCAATTGGCTTGATTCCATCTTTGTTGTCCTTGTACTCAAAATCGTGATTATGGTACAATAGCTTTAATCCTGCAGCCTCACATTTTTTACCCAGAGTTGTAAGGATATTCGCAAAATCTTCCATAGAGCCTTTCATACCCATGGTCCTACGCTCACGATCAAAAGTGAACATCCCCATTGGTGGCACTGGTATTGTGAAGTATTCAAAGCCTGCAGCCTTGGTATCTGCTATTTGTTCGTCGGCATTTTCCAAAGTTACTCCGCCCATATGTGTACTAACAGGAGTCAGTCCAACACTTTTTAAATACGATTTGAACTCATTCGGTTCCATCCCATAAAACTTTCCATTCTCATACCCAGCGGCCTCGATATAAGCATATCCGGCTTCGGCAACTTTTTGTAGCGTCGTTTTGGGATCTTCACCCATGTTCTCTCTTACCGTGTATAGAGCTAAACCCCCAAATTTATCTTGGGCGTATAAAGTGGTTGTAAAAAGAACCAAGGCAAATGCAAGTATTCCTTTGGTCAATAAAGTTCGTTTCATCTGAAGTGTTTGTAGTTAATTTCGGTTATTTATGCAGCCACAAGATACTGATTATTGGTTTTATGAACTATGCGGAAAAACAAAGAATCCGTTAAATAAATACAATCTAACGGATTCTTTGAGCACTGAGCGATACACATCAAACCTCACTCATTTGCAGTGTTATATGAACTTTTATTTGGTCATCTACCTTGATCATGCCCAGCATTTTTTTGGGAGCTTCCAAATTAAAGTCGCTCAGCTTCAATGCCAAGGTTCCCGTTACGCAAATATCCTTGGTCTGCTCACAATGCAAGACGGTTCGATAGGTGCGGGACACACCTGCTATTTTAATTTCCAGGCCAACACCTACGTTGCTCTGATTGGTCGATAGAGGTTCCACATAGATCAGTTTCAAACCAACTTGTGGATATTTTTCGGTCTTGAGCAACTCCTGAAAATCCTTGTTGATGGCCCTCCCCCCACAATCAAAACAATCATTCACCAACTTTAGCTCCGCATTCTTAAAAAGAATCTGTTCCGATTTTTCATCATAGTTCAACCGGATGGGCACTTCCAACGCCTCCAAATTATACTTGCAGGTAAAATTATTTACATTGGTGGTTCCGGCAATCACGACTTCGCTCTGTGGTTCTACGCGAACCTTTGTTTCCCGTTCTGGGTCACCAAAAGAAAACCATGATATGAGCAACAAGGCCACCAATGTTATTTTTGTCATATGTGGTATGGAGGTTAACATAACAGTTAAATATAATAATTTTAATATCCAAGACCTAGAACATGGCTGCCCTAGGTCTTTTTAAAACTCCCATCATACTTAGAAGCTGATAACGGCTTCCAATAAAACCCCTTTAAACTCACCTTCGCTAAAGATGCTTGTGGTGTCGTATCCATCATACTGTTGGTTAACATATTCTATTTTGGCCAAAATGTTCTTGGTCAAGAATATACCACCACCTAATTGGAATCTATCAATGGTTACTTCTGATCCTGATGGATCATCAGAGTTTACCGTGTTGTATCGTGTACCCAAATAGAAATTTTCGTTGTTTCCAAATCTGTAGATCAATTCACCTGCCAATTGAGTGGCCTTCCTGTCCTCGGTTTCACCATTGGACCTTCCTGAAGCAGTTTCAATGGTACCGAAGAATTCCAATCCTTTGTATTTTACAAATGGGTTGATCATAAAGGCAGTGATTTCATTGTTGAACCCAGGGTTGTATCTACCAGATCTAAAGTTGCTTGTGGCAGATGCTTCTGTATCCTCCATCACCAAGTAATATCTAGATCCCGCACGGTCTGCACTGTATAGGTAAACCCTACCGGACTTGTTGGTGCTGTACATGGAACCGGTAAGTCTCAATCTCAAATCTTCATTTATCTGTCCATCATAGCCCAATTTGGCCAAAATGGAAGCTCCTGTGGTTTCTGGGTTGGTCACTGCTTGGTTCAACTTACCGTTGGAAAGTCCGAACATTCCGATGAAGCCATTTTTTCTGAAGTAGACCTCGCCACCTACCTCTGTGGTGAAAGCATCCATGATCAAGTTGCCCACAAAGGGGTTGTGCATTGCTTGGGAGTTGTCCGTTCTTCTAAAGTGGGCATCACCATAGTTATTCTCCATGTGACCCACCTTAATGGTCAAATACTTCATGGTTTCTTCCAAGAATCCAGGGCTAATAAAATCCAAGTTGTCCACTTGAAAATATCCACCTTTTACGTAGGGTTCTGGGTGGTGACGAGAAGACAAATATGTTCTTAAGTGCATTCTAACACCTTTGGCCAAGGCCACATCCAAATCCAAGTTCGCAGTTGCCAAGTTAAAGTTATCACCGATAGCAATAAGTTCCACGGCTCCCGAGTTCTCATGATCTACGGCTTGAAATTGTAAAGTGGATGACCCTCCGACCCTTACTTTAACTCCATCAAAAGTGCTAACGGTGTCTTTAGGTGCTTCAAAAACATTTATTCCATTCTTGTCAGGTGAACGAAAATTGTCCAGTTGACGATTTTGGGAATATCCCATAAGGCCTACAAGAAATGTAGCTGCCAATAATCCGAATTTAGTGTATTTCCTCATTGTTGTAGATTTATTAGTTGAGTATTAAGATTAAATTATTTCCAAACGGTGTTATAGTGAACCTCTATTTCATCACCTGTGGTAATGGTACCCAAAAGGGCTTTTGGAGGGTCAATATTGTAATCGGTCATTTTCAAAGCTTTCTTACCTTCCAGCAACACCTTGCCCCCATTAATATTTAGGTTAAAAGGAAGTTCAATGCTGTTAGTACTTCCTGCAATGGTAAGGTTTCCCATAGCTACCACCTTGTACTTGTTTGAGGTAGCGGTAATCGGTGAAATACTTTTCATACTTTTGAACTCAAATACAATTTGCTTGTGATCTTTGGTTTCCAACGCCTTGTAAGTATTCTTGTCCATAGCTCCTTTGCCACTCTTTAAACTCTCTGCTTCCACGACAAACTTCAGGGAAGTTATTTTTGGCAACTCTCCAGTGTTGTCCACGGTGATGGAACCCGACTTTTGTTCTGCAACTTCTTCCCAATCATGAAGCGTTGAAGTTCCAGTTACCGTAACCTCCCCTTCCCCATTATTAAGTGAAAAGCTTTGTGCGGAAATTGTTAGTGGTACAATTGTAAATGCTATCCAAAGGATAACCACTTTTAAAAGTGACTGTCGATGTGTTGTATGATATTGCATAGTTTTTGGTTTTTGTTGGGACAAAGATCCATTATCAAAGTTTCCTAAAAGATGATATATGTCAGGTTTTTCCTAAAATCCTGTTATTTAGTTATTTAGACTAAATAATATTTTTACTTGTTGATAATCAACTCATTATAGCACCATATAAATTACAAACCTCTAAAAGTCAAAAAACCAGCTTGAGACAATGTTTCCAGGAGCTTCAAAACGAACGAAATGCACAGGAAAGACTTTTCCTTAGGTAAAACCCTGATTTTTATCATGTTCTGAGGATGAGATAGCTGCTACTTTTACATATCGATTTCAACATATCTCAATCTCTAAATAGATGTTCATATGGAAACATTAATAGAAAAGCAGCCTAGCGTATTTGCCTTTGGCAACAAAAAGGCCGATGGCAGACGCGACATGAAAAACTTGCTCGGTGGTAAAGGAGCCAACTTGGCCGAAATGAGTCGAATTGGAATTCCTGTCCCCCCTGGCTTTACAATAACCACAGAAGTTTGTGCACAATACAACGAGGAAGGGAAAGAATCCGTAATCAATAGAATAGAACCTGAAGTACGGGACGCAATAACAACCATTGAGGAAACTATGGGGGCTATTTTTGGCGATGACGAAAATCCACTCCTAATTTCTGTCCGTTCCGGTGCACGGGTTTCCATGCCAGGAATGATGGATACCGTCCTCAACCTTGGTTTAAACGATGAATCCATTAAAGGCATCATTAAAATGACAGGCAACGAACGCTTCGCATGGGATTCCTACCGCCGTTTCATTCAAATGTATAGTAGTGTGGTGATGGGACTCAAACCAGAATCCAAAGACGACTTAGATCCATTCGAGGAAATCATTGACCATTTAAAGGACAAACGAAGAATTGACCAAGACACCCAATTTACCGTGCAAGATTTGCAGGATTTGGTATATGACTTTAAGGATATTGTTCAAAAAAGGACCGGAAAACCTTTCCCTACCAATCCATGGGATCAACTTTGGGGCGCCATTGCCGCTGTTTTTGATAGCTGGAACGGTGACCGTGCCATTTACTACAGAAAAATGAACGGATATCCTGAAGGTTGGGGCACCGCAGTGAACGTCCAAGCTATGGTATTCGGCAATATGGGTGACGATTCTGGAACCGGGGTGTGCTTCACCAGGGATGCAGGCACAGGGGAAAATGTGTTCAACGGGGAATATCTAATCAACGCACAAGGGGAAGATGTGGTTGCCGGTGTCCGTACGCCACAGCAAATTACGCTCTTGGGGTCACAACGCTGGGCAAAACTTGCTCAGGTAGAGGAAGAAGAACGTAAAGAAAGTTACCCATCTTTGGAAGAGTTGATGCCCGACATTTACAAGGAACTGTTTGAATATCAAAATAAACTGGAAACCCATTACCAAGACATGCAGGATATGGAATTTACCATTCAACAAGGTAAACTTTGGATCCTACAGACCCGTAACGGAAAACGTACCGGTGCCGCCATGGTGAAAATCGGCATGGATTTGCTCAAAGAAGGATTAATAGATGAAAAAACGGCCTTAATGCGCATAGAGCCCAACAAACTAAACGAACTGTTACACCCTATCTTTGATCTAGAAGCCTTGCAGGAAGCCAACGTTATTGCCCAAGGTTTGCCGGCATCTCCTGGTGCGGCCACTGGACAAATTGTATTCTTTGCAGATGAAGCGGACAAATTCAAGTACAGTATTTTGGTTCGTGTGGAAACCTCGCCCGAAGATGTGGAAGGAATGAACATTGCCAGGGGTATTGTTACCGCTCGCGGGGGTATGACCTCCCATGCCGCGGTCGTCGCCAGAGGTATGGGTAAATGCTGTGTATCCGGTGCAGGTGCATTAAAGATCAACTATAAGACAAGAACCCTTAAAGTAGGTGACCACGAATATCACGAAGGCGATTGGATATCAATAAATGGTTCCACCGGAAATATCTTGGAAGGTAAAGTAGCTACCAAAGAACCCGTATTGAGCGGGGAATTTGCCGAGTTGATGGAACTATCCGATAATTACGCCACAATGGAAGTCAGGACTAATGCCGATACGCCCAAAGATGCGTTGATAGCACGAAACTTTGGTGCAAAAGGTATTGGACTTACGCGCACAGAACATATGTTCTTTGAGGTAGATAGAATCAAAGCCATGCGCGAAATGATCTTGGCAGACACCATAAAAGGCCGCAAACAAGCATTAAAGGAATTACTTCCCATGCAACGAAACGACTTTGAAGGAATTTTTAGGGCCATGGAAGGCTATCCCGTAACCGTTAGATTGCTAGATCCGCCTTTACATGAATTTGTACCTCATCAATTGGCCACCCAAAAAGAATTGGCCGAAGAACTTCATATTTCTTTGGCTGCCGTAAAAGGTAAAGTAGCCGAGTTGGAAGAGTTCAACCCCATGATGGGACACCGTGGATGTAGATTGGGAAATACCTATCCTGAAATCACAGAAATGCAGACCCAGGCCATTTTGGAAGCAGCCCTCAAAGTGAAGAAAGAAGGTCTCACAGTCAAACCTGAAATTATGGTGCCACTGGTAGGTACCGTAGAGGAGTTTAACCAACAAAAGGCAATAATTGATGCAATGGCTCAAGAAGTCTTCAAAAAACGTAAAGATACCGTGGAATATTCCGTAGGCACCATGATGGAGACCCCAAGGGCCACATTGATTGCAGATAAAATTGCCGAAAATGCGGATTTCTTCTCTTTCGGAACCAATGACCTTACCCAAATGACTTTCGGGTATTCTAGAGATGACTCCGGAAAGTTCCTGCCAATTTATCTTGAAAAAGGTATTTTGAAACATGACCCTTTTGAGGTATTGGACCAAGAAGGTGTTGGACAATTGGTGGAAATGGGAACCCAGTTGGGCCGCAAGACCAAATCCGATCTTAAAGTAGGTATTTGCGGTGAACACGGCGGTGAACCCAATTCCGTCGCATTCTGTCAAAAAGTGGGCATGAACTATGTGAGCTGCTCTCCCTTTAGAGTGCCTATTGCCCGAGTGGCGGCAGCACAAGCAGCAATTTCATAAAAAAAGAAGACCTGACCGTTCTATTTTTTTTAATCCCTGGTTCTTTAAACCACTAAAAAGCCAGGGGTTTTTTGTTTACGGTGGGAATGGACTATCTTAATCCTCTAAAATTCAACCACCATGACCAAATTTTCCATTCTTATTTGCTGCTGTTTCGTATTGCTGATTTCCTGCGAAGCCACTGAGAGATCAAAATTCAGCATAGCTGTAAGTTTTGATGAAGCTGTGAGTCCAGAAAGTAAAGACGGACGATTGCTGCTAATGCTCTCATCGGACGATAGCAAAGAGCCCCGTTTCCAAATTAGTGAAGGATTGCATACCCAGCTTGTTTTTGGAATGAATGTGGAGAATATGGCGCCCGGGGAATCCATCACTTTTGATGAATCGGTTTTTGGCTATCCCTACCCAAGTCTGGAAAATGTTCCACCAGGGGAATACAATGCTCAGGCCCTATTGCACGTATATGAAACATTTAACTTATCCACGGGCCACACCGTAAAACTGCCCATGGACAATGGTGAAGGACAACATTGGAACACATCTCCCGGTAATTTATACAGTAAACCGTTCAAAATAACGGTTGGTGAAACCGGAATTGAAAATGTTTCATTGGTAATGAATCAAGAAATTCCACCCATTCCAGAACCTGAGGATACCGAATGGATAAAGCATATAAAAATCAAATCGGAAAAATTATCGGAATTCTACGGAAGGGATATGTATTTGGGTGCACACGTGTTACTGCCCAAAGGTTTTAACGAACATCCAGAGGCCAAATATCCACTAATGGTCTTCCACGGGCACTTCCCAAGTGATTTTGGTGGCTTTCGTACTACACCGCCCGATCCCAATTTAGAACCGGAATATTCCGCACGTTTTGATCTAGAGGGCTACAACATCATTCAACAACAAGAAGCCTATGACTTTTATAAAAGGTGGAACGAACCGGATTTCCCGCGCTTTCTCATTATAGAAATTCAACACCCTACCCCCTATTATGATGATTCCTATGCAGTAAATTCTGCCAGTCAGGGTCCATACGGAGATGCTATTACCTACGAACTGATTCCAGAAATTGAAAAACAGTTCCGTGGAATGGGCGAAGGGTGGTCACGCTTTCTATACGGAGGTTCCACCGGAGGTTGGGAAGCTTTAGCCGTGCAGGTGAAGTATCCAAAGGAATACAACGGTTGTTTCGCCGCTTGTCCCGACCCCATCGATTTTAGGGCCTATTGCCTCACCAATATTTATGAGGACGATAATGCTTACTATTACAACTCGGAACACAAGCAGCTGGAAGTTCCTTCTCATAGGAACTATTTGGGAGATATTCAATCCACTTTGAGGCAGGGCAACCATTTGGAACTGGTATTGGGCGATAAATCCAGATCTGGACAGCAATGGGATATTTGGGAAGCCACCTTTTCACCCCAAGGTGATGATGGCTATCCAGTCCGAATATGGGATAAAATGACAGGTGACATTGACCATAAAGTGGCCAAATACTGGAAAGAAAACTACGATTTACGGCATATTTTGGAACGCGACTGGGACAAGCTTGGTCCACAGCTTAAGGGTAAAATACACCTCTACTGTGGCGATATAGACAATTACTATTTGAACAACGCGGTCTATTTAATGGAAGATTTTTTGGAAAACACCACTGAGCCTTATTATGATGGTGAAGTTTTGTACGGCGATCGTGCAGAACATTGCTGGAACGGAGACCCCGAACAACCCAATGCCATAAGCCGTTTACGATACAACTCCATGTACGTGCCCAAAATTATGAAGCGTATTGCCGAAAGTGCCCCAGAGGGAGCCGACTTGACCAGTTGGAGGTACAAATAACAAGAACCTGTAACCAAATAATTATCCTACTAATTTCGGCTCCAACCACAACCAACCCAAACATAAAAGAAGTAACGCATAAAACCAAAACGGGGATATCGGTTTCTTAGCCTTTTTTGATGCAGAAACCGAAGCGCCAAAAGTGTTTTCGCTACCAAACTGACGCAGATTGGCTTTTAAAGTTTCGGACTGGGATATAGTTTTATGTTGATTCCCATCAAAAACATAGTATGAATAATGAGCTATGGAATCGTTGGAAACCTTAAGCTCGTTCCATCCCTTTTTTCGCGGGTATACACCCCCCTTCCATTTACTTTGTACCAAGCCATCCTGAAGCAAAGGAATATTCGCTTCTTTATCGGTTGTGACCCGAATACCATTTATGAAAGTTCGAACTTCAAATTGAAATGGTTCATCAAGTCGGGGAGTTTGGGTGAGCGCTTTCCATTTTGCCAAGGCTTCCTGTTCCCTTACGATATTATTCAGGATTTGAGTCCAGATACCGGCATAAAGTTCCTCTTTTCCATCCAAAAACAACTGATAAGTGTTCTGAAGCAATGTTGTTCCCATTTTACCCTTTTCCATCGGAACATAAGCCGCTACGTGCGCAGAATCAACCGAAATCCTTTGAGTTCGTACATCATTCTTAAATTCTAAAGGATATTTCTGTACGCTTTGGGCAGGCACTCCCAAAGTGATTTCCGTAATAAAATCCCGATCAAACTGAAACGGAGATTGCCTTTCAGCAAGTCTGAACAAATTCTCATCGGGTTGAACAAAAACACCAAGGCCATGGGTTTTCACTGCTTCCTCCATTGCTTCTTTTGAACTTCTTCCTAGAGCTGTATAAGAATCGGTATCGATAACCAATAGATCATATTCTTTCAAATTCTCCACAGTAAAACCGTAAATGGGGTTTGAGGCTCCGTTGAAGTACTCAAACTTGTATTTACCTTTGGTAAGTTGCGTGCGTGCCAATAGCTCGTGCCCCTTCTCCGTCAAGAAGTTTTTCAGGTATTTGGCCTCAAAAGTCGGAAAGGTATTTACCATCAATATTTTCAAAGGCTTCCCCTCCAATACTTGAATGGGAATTGGTTCTTCAGATATGATGTTACCTTCACTATCTTTTTCTAAAAGACGATATACAAATTGTCCACTTGCCTTAGGTTTTGCATTTAACTGAATCAGTTGTTCGTCAACCTCTTCAAAAGGAACGGAATCCAAAGGGTTGTCTCCATTATCGGCCAAAATAGCCCAATGCCCAGTTTTTAGATCGGAATGTTTGGCATTTAAATGTAACTTTTCTCCAAATGGAATCTTATTTTCATGAGATATAGCCGTCCATCCTTCAACCCTTTTACCTCCTATAAAGGCGATGGATTTATCCTGTAGCTGCCATAAATCAAAAGGTGCCAAACCTCGACCTAGAAGAAATAGAGAATCCACATCGTCCAAAATCGACAATGTTCTTCCTTTCATGTAGTCTTCTGTTTGTATTCGCTTATAAATGGATTTCAAGCTGTCCAACTGGGAAGTTTCATATCCTTCGGTCAAAATGATGCCCTTTCCGCTGATTGATTCCTGCCATACATTTGGCTTTAGTAGGATCATCACTAAGGAGAGAATAGCTAAAAAGGACACGATTAACTTAACCCAAAACCTTCTCTCCCCTCGCTGCGACCATTCTTTCCAGATAAAAACGGCCCAAAGCACCAGTCCTACCAAAATCATGGGCACCAAAAGATTCTGGTTCACAAGCACCATCCCATCATTCATAAACACCCAATTCTTTTAAGTACAACAAATTGATCTCATCTCGGTATTCAGCCTTTTTCTTTGGATTGTACTCCACATCTGGCAGCACCTGCAATAGATTTTTTTGGACCTCTTTATAATTCTCTTTGGTCCTGTTTGCTATCTTTTCAAGGTCGCGAAGGCCCTGCAATACTTTTAAGTATTTCATGGGTTCCGAAATTGCTTTTGGTGCCAGTTCATTTCCTGCTTCAATAAAAAGGGCACTGTCTTGGTCATTAAACTGCTTTTCACCTAAAATCAAATGTTCCAAACGAGCTACGGTTTCCCTTGTTGAAGTAAAGGGCATTTGATATTCAAATACTTCCTTTTTATCAAAATTGGTAATATCCCCAATATCCCCGCTCAACCTATTTTCCTCCTTGATCGGAGGTGGGTCAAAACCGATGCGGTGCACATATATTCTGGCGCTGTTTTTAATGTCTTGAATAATTTTGAGGGCATCGTATTGATACGGCAAGGATTTTTCCGGCTCGTAAAGGCGTAAATGGAGTTCAGCATCCCACATAATGTCTAAAGCATCTCGAAGCTTTGCCTTCAATGATTTTTCAAACAAGGTAGATGCTTCCGGGTCCGAATGATTGTGCACATAATCGTGCAAAGGATCATCTACATCGTCTTCATTCCCATGTTCGTGATTGTCGCCTTCAGCCACTAAATTATGTTCGTTTTCACTGTCATGCTTGTGACTGTATTCATCCAGTAAATCATCTTCATTGTCCTCGTGCCCATGGTCCTCCTCGTGATCAACTTCTCCCTCCACGTTCGATACCTGACCTGCAGCTGCTTGCATTTCGGTCTCATCACCCATAAACTGTCCGTATTTTAAACGTAACTGCTTTTGGTCAAAGCCCAGTTCGTTGCTCCTGAACTTAAAGTCTTTTTCGGAAATATTGGGCCTATCAGCAATAAGTTTTTCGGTATCGATGATCAATTGTCTCTGGCTCCTGAAATAATCGGGCATCAAGTCCACGCCCAAGTTCCCCTCTACCGCAAATCCATCGGTTACCGTATCGCGGATTACTGCAAAATACGTCTCGCTACGTCCAATGTTCTTTCTTGGTGTTTTTTGATCCAACGCCTCCACATAAAAATAGAGTTCATCCCCCGGGTCCATTTTAAGCGCGTCCAAATCCAGGGCTTGCTGTAATTGGATTCGTTTATTCCCTTTGGGAATAACCCTATCAAAACGGACAGCTTCCTCCCTGAATTTAACCGATTCACCAGAGCCTTTGCTCACGGTAGCAACAATATAAGCATCATCAATTCCAAAATCATCGGAGATGTTGGTACTGAGCATCAAACGTTTGTCATCATCAAACTCAAAATACGTGTAGTTGTCCAAGCCTTCAATTTTAACCATTGGTGGTTCATCGGTCACCATTTCCATGGAATACAAATCGCTTACATAGTCATTCCCATCCAAATCTTTGAAGGTAAAACTGTAAAAGCCTGAAGCCTCCAGTTTTTTGGTCAACTGATACGATTCTTGATTCTTTGTAAAATCAATGTGCTCGCCCATCAAATCCATCTCCACTTCTCGAACATTGCCATCAAATTCAAGATTCCAAGTGACTCTTGAACCTTCCACAGCCTTGACATTTGGGTCAACGATGTTCAAAGTTGCTTTCCCCGTATAACCAGGATATTGAATGGTAATATTGGTCTCTATCAATTGGGGAACTTCGGTAGTGTTTGTTAAGCTATCTTTCGGAGCAAAAGTAATTTGCTCGGTATTTGATGATTCTCCTCCTGATTGATTTCCGAACTTCGTCAGTACAAATCTGGCGGCAAATCCCATCAGCATCAATCCAAACATAACAAGAGCCGCCTTTAATAGGTTGTGGGGCGGTCTCAATTTGGACAAAACAGGTTCCAACTGCAAGGCTACTCGATATTGCTGTAATTTGGACAGGTTGGAAAGCTCATTGGCGGGCGACAACAAAAGTCCACTGCTAAATCCCGCTTGGGGTATATGGGCATCAATATAACCTACGGCATTTTCCGAGCTTATTTTCCAAGGTTTCAAAATCCAAAAGGCAATGGCACAAGTCACTATCAACCCGAGGACTCCAAATAAAATGGTATGGGTCAGCAGGTACACAAAAGCGCCGACCCCAATGGCATAGAGCAGCCCTTCCAGATATTTGGAATGCTGCCAGCGTTTCCGAAACTGTTGTATTGCCGCTGCTCCCATCATTGCTTCTTATAATTTGATATGAAACGTTCCACAATCATAAGAGCAGCGAGAATCGCGAATACCCAGAGGGAAACATCAAGCAACGTGGCGCTTTCCCGTTTTCTTTTGGGCTCTACGTAATTCGGTTTGAGTTCTGCTTCGTCCAATTGTCTTGTATCCACATTGGCCGCCAAAGCTTTTAATTCATTGTCCAGCCCTAAAATGGTGAGTAACTGTTCGGGCAAGTGTTGGTCGACCGTGTTTTTGGGGTTCAATTTTGATGTTAGATAAAACAAGTTTTTCCGAGGGGATGATTCTATCAATTGCTTGGCTAACGGATTTTCTTGATAAACCAACCATTTCCCTTCGGAATCATTGTTTGGCCCTTTGCTCAACCAAATATTCAAATCAGCTTGGTTATTCTTTAATTCATCTTCTTTGTGAATAACGATTTCACGCTTTAAAAATGCCGATAACGCCCTGAATGAGGCTTCAATATATTTTCTCTCACGTTCAAAATCGTCCGTCACATACAAATTGATATGGAGCGTATCCATTAATTTTAAGGGAACTCGGATAGCTTCATCGGAACGTAAACGAAGGCTATCATTGTTGATTTCAAAGCCCTCCTCCAATGCCTCTTTATTGATTTTGGTCACTCTTCCGCTGCTTGAAGCGGTAATCAATTCTACACCTGAACCTCGTTTATACGCCATCAAAGGTTGGTCCTGAGTTTCTTCAGGTTCCATAACAACCCAATGGATTTTCTTCTGGGTATTGGGTCGCATCGATTTGATTCCTTTGACCAATGCCTTTGTAAAAACCACAATACTATCCGAACGCAACGAATCCATTTTTTGAACCAATTGCCAATAGTTGGGCTGTTCCTTGTACGATTGATAATCGGCATCGACTTCCCACTCAGGAAATCCATTTTTCAACAGAAAAACGGGGGAATCCTCTTGTAAGCTATCCAAAACGGAACTGATAGATGCTTCATTGGCAATAGAAGCCTCCACGAGATAGGTTATTTGTTTTTGATTGCCTTTGGTGCGCCATTGTGGGCCTGCCATCAATAAAACAATCAAAGCAATAATCAACATTCGTAGCAATAGCAACAGCCACTCGTTCAATTGAATGCTACTGGATTGCCTGGAGTTGGATTCGTCCAACAACTGGATACTTCCAATTTTTATGGTCTTCGCCTCCTTCTTGCTCCACAAATGGATGGCCAAGGGAACCAAAAGTCCCAAAAGTGCCCAGAGATATGACGGATTCGCAAAAACCATTTACATTAATCGTATGCGTTCTTTTAAAAATAGTTGCAAGGCATCCCCCAAGTCATTGTCCATTCTAAACAGATGATAATGTACCCCTTGGGATAGCAATTGCTCCTTGGTTTGATTTACTTTTTCGTCCAAAGCTTTTAAATAAGCGGCCTTGGCTTTATTTACATCCACTTTGACCTTGGCTCCAGTTTCCAAATCTTCAAAAGTGACGGACTTTTTATAATCAAAATCCATCTCGCTACCTGTCATAATTTGAAGTACTACAACCTCGTTATTGGCAGTCTTCAAGTTTTTTACAAAATCAGACAGTTCGGAAACATCTTCGTACATATCCGTCAGGAAAAATACCAACTCCTTTTCTCCCCTATTGTGGATTCTTCTGGATGCAATGGAGAGTTCGGGCCATTTTCCCTTGGTGGATATCTTCAAAAGTTCCAACAACAATCGGTTGAAGTGTTTTTGGTCCGCTTTGGGATAAATGCTCACAAAATCATCTTCGTTAAGTGCAAAAAGCCCTACGGAATCGCCTTGTTTTTGAGCCATATGTGACAAACAAGCCACCATTACCCGAGCAAATTCCAATTTGGAGATGCCATCTTCTTCGTGCTCCATCGAAGCACTTGCATCCACAATAAACTTGACGGTGACGTGGCTTTCCACTTCGGATTGCTTAATGTAATACCGACCTGAACGAGCCAACATTTTCCAATCGAGCAATCTCAGGTCATCCCCAGGTTCATAACCCCGGTATTGACTGAATTCCATCCCAGGGCCCACGCTCTTGCTCCGGTTCAGACCGGAAGTATATCCTTCCACCACAATGCGCGAAATCAAGCTAAGGCCCGATACGGTATTGATGACTTCCGGTTTTAAAAGGTCGTGGTAGTCCCTTGCTGCCATTATTTATCCCTTAATTGAATTGCTTTCAGTATTTCCTTGGTTACCGTATCCGAGGTGATTCCTTCGGCATCGGCCCTAAAGTTTACGAGCACCCTGTGCCTCAATACAGGTAACGATACTTTTTGCAAATCTTCCGGGGTAACGGCCAATCTGCCTTCCAAAAGTGCATTGGCCTTTGCGGTCAAGATCATCGCCTGACCCGCACGTGGACCAGCGCCCCAGTCCACCCATTGCTTCACGTAGTCTACCGAAGTGGTATTTGGTCGGGTGGCACGAATTACATCACTTACGTATTGAATCAGGCCATCGCTAATGGAGACTTCCCGCACCAACTGTTGTAATCGGATGATATCCTCTCCTGACAATACCTTGTTCAATTGTGCCTTTTTGGTTCCCGTGGTGGCTTTTAAAATCTGTGTTTCTTCTTCGTCCGTGGGATATCCTATTTTAATGTAAAGCAAAAACCTATCTTGTTGTGCTTCGGGCAGTACAAAGGTTCCCGATTGTTCTATAGGGTTTTGCGTGGCCAGAATAAAGAATGGTTTATCCAAAGGATAGGTTTTGTCCCCGTAGGTCACCTCAAACTCCTGCATGGCCTCCAAAAGGGCTGCCTGCGTCTTGGGCGGTGTTCGGTTGATCTCATCTGCCAAAATGATATTAGAAAAGATAGGCCCTTTGTTGAATTTGAAGAATTTTTTGCCCGTGGTATGGTCTTCTTCCAAAATTTCCGTCCCAATAATATCCGACGGCATTAAATCGGGGGTAAACTGAATTCGCTTGAATTTTAAATCAATGGCGTTGGACAGGGTTCGTATCATCAAGGTTTTGGCCAATCCCGGAACCCCTTCTAGTAAAGCATGTCCGCCTGCTAAAAATGTGATCAGTAATTGGGAAACGGTTTCTTCTTGACCTATGATCACTTTTCCAATTTCTTTTTTGAGGGCGGTCAGCTTTTCGGAAAGCCCTTCTACTTCACTTGCAATTTGTTGTAGTTCTTTATCCAAATTAGTATCGTTAAGAGGTTAAAGCGTATAACACAATATTCACCCCAAATCGGGTATTGTCTATTTTGTACCAGCGTTTGTTTCTAAAATCGTAATCCCATTCGCAGCCGTAGTCCTTGTTGCTGTAAAGCACACCAATTCTTCCATTTATTATGATGGCCTTAAGGTAATCGTGAACAAGGTCGTCTCCCCAACCGTTAAGTTCTTGTGAAGTGGTGGGCGGTCCATCATCAAACTCAAAGAAAATGGTATAGATTTCATGGTCATTTGGAATCTTTTGTAGTTCACCCGGACCGAATATTTCTTCCATCTGGCGTTCAAATGATTTGGCAAACAGACCATCAATATCGTGGTTACAGTCATCGGCAAAAACAAAACCACCGTTGCGCACGTATTTTTCAAAATTTTCGCGTTCCTTTTTGGTAAACTGGACCAATTTATGGCCCGAGATATAACAGAATGGACTTTTAAAAATATCGTCGCTGGCCAGGGTAATTATCCTTTCTTGGGTATCCACCTTTAGCGTGGTGTACTCGACCAAGGAATTCAATAAATTGGAGGGCATCCGCTGATCCACATCCCAATCGCCTGATTCGTACTGCAATCGTGTAAAAAAGAATTCGTTATCCAATGCCATTTGGGTCGTAGGCTAAAATCTTTGCCAAAATAAAAACTGGCAGTCAAGGATAACCTGACCACCAGTTTATTCTAATTCATTTGGTTATACCGCGTCCGAGAGACTGGTGAACGTAAAGTCACGAATCTTCATATAGGGAATTAAGTTACCGTTTACGCGAACTTGTTGCCCAAGAGATTCCAAATTATTCAACATAATAATCGGGCTCTCATTGAACCTGAAATTTTTGACAGGAAACTTGATTTCTCCGTTTTCGATATAAAAAGTACCGTCCCTGGTCAAACCGGTGTACAATAGGGTTTGCGGGTCCACACTTCTAATATACCAAAAACGGGTCACCAAAATACCTTTTTTGGTCCCCTTGATCATATCCTCAAGGCTTTCGTCTCCCCCTGCCATAATTCCATTACTTGGAAATGGTACAGGATCCACGCCTTGTTTTTCCGCCCAGTATCGGCTGTACGCCAAGTTTTTGACCACCCCGTTTTCTATCCAGCTTGTTTTTTTCAAAGGCTGGCCTGCCCCGTTCCAAGTGGATGTAGGAACATCGGGATGCAAGGGGTCTGACCAAATATTAACACGTTCGTCAACTATTTTCTGTCCAAGTTTGGTTCCTCCATCCTTTGCGGACATAAAACTTCTACCTTCATCGGCAGATCTTGCATCAAAAGATCGGAACATATTTTGCAGTAGGCCGATGGATGCGGCCGGTTCCAAAATCACCGTGTACTTTCCAGGTTCAATGGCACGAGCTTCTTTGGACATTACTGCTTTGTCTATCGCCGTTTTTGATGCTTCATCCGCATCAAACTTGGAGATGTCATTGTAATCCCTGGTCACCCAACCGGAACCTGTGCCATCGTTGGTACGCATGGTTACGGTAAAGTCCACATTTGTAGATTGGTTGTAAGCGAACAGTCCGTTGGAATTGATCATGGCCGAAAACCCGGCCGAATCGTCCAAGAAACCTGCTGCCGTCACATCTTTTGCTGCGGCGGGAACTATACTGCTATTGGCCACCTCAGCTCTGTACTCAGGTGTTACATTGGCAGTAGCTTCCTTGTATGTGATCCCTTCATCATATTCCTGTGGTCCCAAAGGAGACATAAACTCAGGGTTTTCTGGTGACAATTGAGCCAATTCTTCAGCTCTTCTCACCACTTTCTCCAACGATGCATCATCAAACTCATCGATGGTGGCCGTACCCACTTTTTTACCAAAACTGGATTGTACCGCCAAACTTTGTGTTGATCTATATCCTGCAGTGGATACGGTATTTCTTGCATATCGGATATTACCGCTGTTACTTCCACTTAGGTTTATTTCGCAGGCATCGGCCTTGGAAAAACTCAACGCCTTTTCCAAAATCTTTTTTGCTTCTTCTCTTGTATATATAGCCATTGTCTTATTATTTAATTTGAATAAACCTTAAATGGTCCTACCTGTGTTAATTACATTGACTCCGTTGAATCGTGACGTGGAGCTACCGTGTGAAACGGCACTTACCTGTGAAGGCTGCCCTTTACCATCGAAGAAGGAACCGAACAATCTGTAATCGTCCTTATCACAGATCTTAACACAAGAATTCCAAAATTCCTGGGTATTGGATTGGTAAGCCACGTCATCGAGCATACCTACAATTTCACCATCCTTGATTTCGTAGAACAGCGTTCCTCCAAACTGGAAGTTGTAACGTTGCTGGTCAATGGAGTACGATCCACGGCCTAAAATATAAATTCCTTTGTCCACATCCTTGATCATATCCTGCAAGGAATATTTTTCCTTTCCAGGCTCCAAGGAAACATTGGGCATACGCTGGAACTGCACGTCTTCCCAACTCTGGGCATAACAGCATCCGTGCGATTCGTTTTGATCGATCATATGCACTTGATCACGAATGGCCTGGTAGTTCACCAAGGTCCCGTTTCTGACCAAATCCCATTTTTTGGTTTTCACACCCTCATCATCATAACCTACGGCACCCAAAGACCCTTCTTGGGTCTTGTCGGCAACCAAGTTTACAATGTCGCTTCCGTAATTAAAGTCCTTTGATTCCCATTTGTCCAATGTAGCAAAACTGGTGCCTGCGTAGTTGGCTTCATAACCCAATACACGGTCCAGTTCCAATGGGTGTCCAACCGATTCGTGAATCGTCAATCCTAGATGGTTCGGTTCAAGAACCAAATCGTACTTACCGGCTTCCACGGATTTTGCGGTCAATTTTTGCTTGGCCTGTTTGGCAGCCATGGTGGCATCTTCAACAATATCGTAACTTCTGTTATACAATGTAATGCCCTCTGGACCCGATAATTTTTCGGATTCCAAACCATCCATATACTCATATCCCATGCCCATTGGGGCACTCAGTGCCTGACGGCTTTTGAATTTCCCAGCTGCACGGTCGATGGCCGTAACATTGAAGGTTGGCCAAATCCGGTGTACATCTTGATCAATGTAAGATCCATCGGTCGAGGCGAAATATTTTTGCTCATTCACCATAAAAAGTGCCGAGTTTACAAAGTTGGCACCGTTTTCCATGGCGGCAGCGTTTGCGTTTAAAAGCAAATCAACTTTTTCGGAGATGGGCACTTCTTTAAAATCCTTTTTTATCGGAGTTTTCCAAGATACCTCCCCATGACCCTGAACTGGAGCCAAAACAACAGGTTCTTTTTGAATCTTGGAGTTGGCCTTGGCAATGGAAACGGCATGTTGTGTTGCCTTTTTTATGCCATCCTCTGTAACATCATTGGTAGAGGAAAAACCCCAAGTACCATTGGCAATAACACGGATTCCAACACCAAAGGATTCGGTGTTCACCACATTTTGAACTTTGTCTTCTCGCGTAAATACATATTGGTTCAAGTATCTTCCAATTCTGGCGTCCGCATAGGTAGCACCCATGGACTTTGCCGTATTCAGGGCAACGTCCGCCATTTTCTTTTTAAGTACGGTATCCATACCCGGTTCGAGCAATGCTTCTGCAGGAATGTCGTTCCCCAAAAGAAGCGAAGGCATCATCATGGCCCCTGCACCCATACCGGCGTACTGTACAAAATCTCTTCTTTTCATATGTTAGTTATTTGATTTATTTTGAGTTAATAAAGAATGGTAATATCGTAAAAACGATTTTCTCAAACTGATTGTCCGTTTAATATCATAATGGGTGTTTTGGCGTCATGTTGAACTTGTTTCAACATCTCATCTTGCTGAATATAAGCATCTTCATGTGACCCTGAATCAAGTTCAGGGTGACGTTAGTGATATTATGACAGATTACGGACATCCAATTCTCAAATCAATAGTTTTTAAAATTAACTAGTGTGACTTTAGGTTTATGTTAATTTTAACCTAAAAATCTCAGATTAAAGGTTTTTAAAGGGGGCATTTGAAAAAAATAATCAAGTATTCCTTTTAAATCCCACGATACCTTTAAAAGCAATATCAGTTTTCAACAAAACCCAATACTCGGTATTTTTTGTTTCACTTTTCCGTAAATTGTTACAATATCGCTGACAATTTTTGAAGAAAATGACGGAAAACATGAAAACTATAGGAATGATCGGAGGAACTTCCTGGCATTCGACCATAGAATATTATAAACTCATCAACCAAATGGCCTCAAAAATAATCGGTGATTGGGCCAACCCTCCATTAATAATACATAGCATCAATATTGAGTTGATGAGGGAACAGAACAAGAAAAAAATTAATACAAAAAATTTAGATACCGCTAGAAAGCTGCAAACTGCTGGTGCGGAAGCTATAGTTATCTGTGCAAACACCCCGCACATGGTATATGATTTTGTACAACCCCAAATTGTTATTCCCATTCTACACATTGCAGATGCAACAGGAAAGGAGGCTAAAGGTCTGGGACTTAAAAAGCTCGGTTTATTGGGCAATAAACCCACAATGACAGGAGAATTTATTCCGAAAATATTAATGAAGAATTATGACATAGCAACCATAATCCCCGAAGTGGATGCCATCCCCAGAGCACACGAATATGTTTCCAAAGAACTGACCCAAGGTGTTTTTTCCCAAGAAGCGAAACAATTCTTTATACAACAGATTGAATTGCTTAAAGAAAAAGGTGCGGACGGAATAATTTTAGGCTGCACAGAATTACCTTTGCTAATACAGAAAGATGATGTTGACATTCCTACCTTGGCAACCACAAATTTACATGCCCAGATGGCAGTTGACTTTATTTTTAATAAGTAGTAAATTAAGGTAAAATCTTTTTATCCGTTAAACATCCGTTAAAGTCCCACTATGTAACATTCGTTACTGTTGACACCATTATTATAATTTATTTTTATCACGAATTAAATATTAATAAATATAATTTATAATACTATGGAAAATTCTTATTCAGAAAACGAAAAAGTAAATCAAATGCCCCGTATTGGAGATATTGCTCCAGATTTTGAAGCAGTGACCACAAAGGGAAAAATAAAATTATCGGAATTTGCGAAGGATAAATGGACCGTAATGTTCTCCCACCCTGCAGATTTTACCCCTGTTTGTACCACCGAAATGAGTGGGTTCGCGCAAAGAAAAGGCGAATTCGATGCATTAAATACCGAACTTCTTGGTTTAAGTATTGACAGTATCCATGCCCACTTGGGATGGGTTCAAAATGTGAGGGAAAACACTGGTGTATATTTCGATTTCCCAATTATTGCAGATTTGGACATGAAGGTATCCAAATTGTATGGAATGCTTCAGCCCAATGAAAGTGAAACTGCAGCAGTACGCGCTGTTTTCTTTATCGATCCATCAAAAAAAATCCGATTGATAATGTACTATCCTTTAAATGTAGGCAGGAACATGGATGAAATCCTAAGGGCATTGGAAGCACTACAAACTTCGGATGAGTATAAAGTTGCCATGCCTTTGGATTGGAAAAAAGGAGACAAAGTCATAGTTTCCCCTCCTAAGACTCTAGATCAGCTTAATGAAAGACTTGCGGACGACACCCTTGAAAAAGTAGATTGGTACCTTGCCAAGAAAGAAATCTAAAAAATAATGTTGAACACAGGACACCTTATTAAAAGGTGTCCTTTAACTCCCTATTTATGGAAATAAAACAGTTTGAATATAAACCTTTAGCCCACTATTCCTATGCTATTGTGGACAATGGTAAAATGGCCGTTATAGATCCAGAAAGGAATCCTATGCAGTACTATGCGTATGCACAAGAACATAATGCAAAAATAGTAGCCATTATTGAAACCCATCCACATGCCGACTTTGTGAGTTCCCATTTGCAAATACATAAAGAAGCCGGAGCTCCCATTTATCATAGTAAAGATTTGGGTGCCGACTATGAATATGAACCTTTTGATGAAGGTCAAAGTATCATGATCGGGGATATCAAAATTTCTGCCTTAAATACTCCGGGGCACTCTCCGGACAGTATTACCGTTGTAGCCGAAAAAGACGGAAAAACAGCACTCTTTACAGGGGACACCCTTTTTATTGGCGACGTTGGGCGACCAGATTTACGTGAAAAAGCCGGCAATATGACGGCAAAGCGTCAAGAACTGGCAGAAATGATGTATGATACCATCCAGAATAAATTCAAGGATCTACCCGATGGAGCCTTGGTATACCCTGCACATGGTGCTGGTTCCTTATGCGGAAAAAATCTGAGTTCCGACAATAGCAGTACCCTCGGCAACGAAAGAATGGGTAACTGGGCCTTTAAGCCTCAATCAAAAGAAGAGTTTGTAGACACTCTTTTGGATAGCCAACCCTTTATCCCATCTTATTTTGGATTTGATGTGGACACCAATAGACGAGGTCCAGAAAATCTAAGAACCTCCATGGCAAAAGTGCCTCTACAATTAAATACAAGTATCAATGGATTAATTGTGGATGTCAGGGACGAAACAGAATTTAAAAAAGGGCACCTGCCAGGGAGCATCAATATTATGGCCGTCTCGGAAGACTCAAAGTTTGAAACCTGGTTAGGCGCTATAGTAAATCCTGAAGAGCCTTTTAGCATCGTTATTAAAAAACCAGATGATATTGAAAACATTTTGGAAAGGGTTGCGAAAATAGGATATGAGAAACAAGTAAAACTGGTTTTGACACTGGATGAAACCGCCATTGTGGAAAGTAACAAACTTGATCTTACGGATTTTAAAACCAATCCCGACAGCTATACTGTTGTGGATATCCGAAACGATAGCGAAGTAGCCGAGGGCAAATTCTTTGAAAATGCGCTGACAATCCCCCTAAATCATCTTCGTTCATCATTGTCGCAAATACCCAAAGACAAGCCGATTATTGTGCACTGTGCCGGTGGATACCGTAGTACGGCCGGAACCAGTATCATTGAAAGCAATACTGACAACGTTCAAGTCTACGACCTCGGTGAAAACATTAAGGATTTTATTTAAAAAACACGAGGGTGTCTAAAAATCAACTGTCGTCAACCTGAACTTGTTTCAGGTTCTCATAATTATATGTTTACCAGCACGATGAGATTCTGAAATAAATTCGGAATGACGCATTTCAATACTTTTTAGAATTCACCCTCTTTTTATGTGTTGTAAGATTATGATCGGAATCTACGTTCTCCACCAAATACTTTTACTAACTTGTAAATAGATTTCAATAAGTATCAAAAAATAGATGCTCGTTCCCATTCTCGTTTCGGTATACATTCTAATTGCCCTGGTCATGGTGATAAGTTTGTTGTTAAATGGTGTGAGACCCAGCAAGACCTTGGCTTGGCTGTTGGCCATTTTCACCATACCCGTGGCAGGCGGTCTTTTATATATCCTATTTGGACGAAACAGAAGAAAAAGTAAAATGTTCTCTTTGAAGAATCAGTTTGGGCCCATAAACAAACTGGAACATGTAACTTGCCATCCCGAAATTTCTGGGAACAAACAAAAAATAACTTTTTTAATAAATAAAACATCCAAGTGTCCTGTTACTTGCTATAATAATTTGGACTTGTTGAAAGATGGAAAGAATACTTTTGAAAGTATTTTTCATGCACTTGAGGAGGCCAAAGAACATATCCATCTACAATACTACATTTTTGAGGATGGCCTCTTGGCAGATAAACTTTTGGAGGTTTTTGAACGGAAAATAGCCGAGGATGTCACCATCCGACTTCTATACGATGGTATTGGCAGCTACTCGTTAAGTAAAAAATATCTCAGAAAACTTAAAAAGATCGGGGTGGAGACAGCTCAATTTCTACCCTTCAAATTTGGTAGGTTCCTTTCCGCATTAAACTATAGGAACCACAGAAAGATTATCGTAATCGATAACAAAATTGGGTTTACGGGCGGCATCAATATTTCGGACAAATACCTAAAGGGAGACCCCGCTTTGGGCAAATGGCACGATACCCACTTAAAGATTGAAGGTGAGGCCGTTGATTTTTTAAATAGGACATTTATGACCGATTGGTACCTCGCCAGTGGAAATAAAGTGGATTTCTCTACTTTCAAAGTCTACAGGGCACCCAAAATAGGGACCTCTCTCCAAATAGTTCCCAGTGGACCGGATGACGATTTTGATGTAATGGAGCAGGTTTATTTTTCAATTATAAACAGTGCGGAAAAATACCTTTACATAGTTAATCCTTACATTATTCCGAACCATGCAATATTGCAAGCATTGATGACCGCGGCATTGAGCGGGGTCGATGTAAGAATCCTGATGTCCACCAGTACAGATATAAAACTAGTAGATTGGTGCGTAAGGGCCTATTTTGAGTCGTATTTAAAAGCGGGCATTAAGATATATTTATACGACGATGGCTTTTTGCATAGCAAGGTAATGTTGTGTGATGACGAAATCGCCAGCATTGGCACGGCAAACCTCGATAACAGAAGTCTACAACAAAACTATGAGGCACAGGTGTTTGTTTATGATAGTGTTCTGTGCCAACAAATGAAATCCGATTTTTTGAAGGATTGTGAAAAATCCATCATTTTGGAGGACTACGAGAAATACAAGGAAAGACCTTGGATCAAAAAATTGATCGAAGGCTTCGCTAAATTGTTGAGTCCGGTTTTATAGTATCACCGCCTCGAACCCCAACTCGTTTTTGCAGGTTTTCCCCTCTTCCCAACAATCCAAATTATAAATAGTGGTCTCGGCTATTCTAAACAAGGCCTCTTTGGTAGCAAATGCCTGATGCGGTGTTAAGAGTACGTTTGGCAAAGCTATCAGTTCTTTGAGGACCTCATCATTGATTCCGTTTTTACTGTTATCTTTAAAAAACACACCTCTTTCGTGCTCATAAACATCGGTGGCATACCCTCCGAGATGGCCACTTTTCAACACATCGATTACATCTTCCGTTTTTACGATACCGCCACGTGCCGTATTGATCAATATGGCTCCCTCTTTCATTGCCATGAACAAGGGCTCATAAAAAATGTGGTGCGTTTCATAATTGAGGGGCGCATTTATACTGATAACATCCGACCGTCTGCACAATTCTTCCAAAGGAAGGTATTCCAAATCGTAATGGCTTTCCAGGTAATGGTTGCGTTTTAAATCGGTGGCTACCACCTTGCACCCAAAGGCATGGAATATTTTCACCAAAATAGAACCAATTCTTCCAGTTCCGAATATACCGACGGTTTTCCCGTTCAAGTCAAAACCCATTAAATTGTCCAATGTAAAATTATATCGCTTCACTTGGGCATCGGCCTGAACGAGCTTACGGTTCAAAGCTAGCAACATCCCAATCGTATGCTCTGCAATGGCGTTTGGTGAATATTCTGGTGCATAGGCCACCTTGAACCCGATTCGTTTAGCAGATTTGACACTAACGTTATTGTAACCCGTTGATCGCAGCGTGATGTACTTTACCCCCAAATCCCAGAGCATCTCCAAGACAACCAAGGAAGCATCGTCGTTGGAAAAAATGCAAATGGCATCGTACCCAGCTGCCATTACAGCAGTTGTTGAGTTCAGAACGTCGGGCACAAACTTTAGTTTGTGCTTGTTCCCATTTAATTTTTCCAGGTTTTTTATTTCAAAATCCTTGGCGCTATACACCAGTACTTTCATCTTCAATACATTTTAATTCAACAATCTTTTTTGTTTCTTCCGTTTGATCACATTGGAAACGATATCGAAAATTTTGGTCTTGGAATCTCTGTATTTCACAAAGAAATCTTCCACTTCCCTACCAAGTTCGCTATGGGTTTCCAAGTAGGCCTGCTCCATTTTTTCCTGGTTGACTTGATCCAACATAATTTGGAGCTGATTCCCGTGCAATTGCACTTTTTTAAAAAGATCTACCAAATCCTTCTCCGATTTGTTCAACGATTCCACGACAGGCTGTATGGTCTTGAACATGTCTGAATCTATGATGTCCAACGTATAGTCTTTTACCATTTGGTTCAAGAACTTTTGTTCATCCCGAGCAAAATGTAGTTCGGAAGACCATTTTTTTGATTCTTCATGCAATTCCTCAGCACTGAACCACTCCCTAAATCTTCGTTTGTTTGATTTTGTTTCCATCGCTAAAATACTTTGTGCGGCAGATGATTTTTCATCTGCCGCGAATTTTGATCAAACCACCTCGATTACTTTTTTATGGTTTTCCTTGGCCACTTCCAGTTTATGGATCTTGAGCTTAAGAATACCATTTTCGTATACCGCCTTGATCTCTTTGGATTGATCTACGGTAGGTGGTAATTGTAGGTTTCTGGTAAATGCATTGTAGTTGAACTCCCTTCGGGTAAAGTTTTCTTCCTCTTCGGTTTCCTCTTTGCTCTTCTGGGCCGATACCTCCAATACATCATCTTTCATAGTGATCTCGAAATCTTTCTTGTCAAATCCAGGTACGGCTAATTCAATTTCAAAATCATCTTTGTGTTCTTTTACATTCATTGATGGATGGTTTTTTTCCAAATTGAAAAAATCATCATCAACAAATGCATCTCGATTGAAAAAATCAATCAGTTTCTCATTCCATGGAAATCGCTTTCCATCCAATTTTACAAGTGACATAACTATTCAAATTATTGATTAATTGACCTATATCAATCCGATATGGAAGAATCCACATCAGTAAAAGGACTTCTTCGTTTGAGCACGGAACCAGCGTAATCGTACACTTCTTTTTTAAGCTTGATGTATCTCTGGATATAATCTGTAAACTTCTCCTTTATGCCCTGGTGTTTTTCATAATAATGATTGTCGCATTCTTCTTGGGTACATTCATAAATGCCTCCTAAACCGTTCTCGTGCTTCGCCATGATTGCCGATAGGGATTTCCTTTCCTTCTTGGAAATGGTAAAATGTTGTTTAAAAGTTTCCAACCGCTCGAACAACTTGGGAGTTCTCGGTTCAAACACATAGGAATCCAATAGCTTTTGGATAAAAGCCATTTCGCCCTCGATAAACTGCAAATAGGATTTCCAATTTTGCAGTTCCCCACGCATTACCTCTATTTGTCTATCCCTTACCATCATTGCGGCATTAAATTATTACTGAAAGTAAGGTTTGATGGGTTATTGTGAAATGATTTAAATCATATCAACAAGTTACTAAGTCTGTTCCGGGAACCGGTCATCCATTCCAAAGGATTGTTTTACCAAGGCCTTAAACTGGTTTTCGGTCATGCTGTCTACCGTTTCCACCTTTTTAACCTTATCGGCCAAATGGGAATGCCTTGTTTTTAGTGCATCCATAAATTTCTCCGGAGCTTCGGCGGGTCCAAAAATGTTTATTTGATCCGCATCTGAAATATGTTCGGCAATCTTTTCAAAATAATCCTTCAATTGATGTTTTTCTCTTTCCAAGTACTTGCTGTCCTGCACAACATCTTGTGGGCCCCATTTGGTTTTGGATCGAGCTCCCCCTTTGGGATTAAAGAAATCCAGTTCCGAAGGAATGTTGGTCAGGTTTTCTTTTCCATTGTTCAAAACTACGATATTGGCCTCTAGTTTGTCCAGCCATATTCCTACTCGCTTCATAATTCAATCGTTTTTCTAGTTATCATTCAGTTCTAAAATCGGCACTTTCGGTTCGTACCCAATCTTTTTCACCAAAGGGTTTGATAGGATACTTCGAAAGAACAAGTGTTTTCTGTTCAAGAAAGCTATCATATCGCACCCATGGTCATCAATGAATTTGTTTATTCCGCTGCTAATTTTGTCCGCAGGCAAAAAATGTATTTTGTAATTAGTCCCCTGCAAGATTTCTTGTAACAAATCTTTGTTGATCTTCTCTTTTTTATTGAGCTTTCCATCTTTGTCCTTATCAATGTGAACCACATTGATTTTCGCATCGTACAAATTGGAGATTTCTATCAAATCCCCGATTTCCTTACGCTTAAAAGGAGTTTTGTAATCTGTGGGAAAAACAATCTCTCTTGGTGTTTGGAACATATAATTGTTGGGCACGGCGATAACAGGGCATTCTTTGATCTGCTCCATAACGTTGACGGTATTGGTACCGAATATCCGTGCTTTGGATTCTGTGACCCCCTTGGTTCCCATAACAATGATGTCGATATCCTTTTTATCGATTACATTTCGTATGGCCTCTGTCAAGCTATTGAAGGTCGTTATAGTATGAAATTCATGTTTATCATTTTGGGGATGCAGTTTTATCATTTGCATCAACTTTTCCATACCTTCCTCCGATTCCTGTTTTGCAGCTTCATAATAGGGTTCGCCCAATTCGGGCACCCTCATGCTGTCCAGGGTATATCCCGAAATGTGAAAGGCATTTAGGATGAAAAAATCACATCTCACATTTTTGTAAAGTTCCAATGCATATCTGATGGCATTCAATGCATTTTTTGAATAATCCGTGGGTAACAAAACTCTCTTGTCCATGACGATTTCTGTTTTTACGAAAGTTATATTTCCTCCAAATGATATACTATGATTTTGGTCAATTTGGAGTACTGGACAAAATCAAAAATGGCACCTTTAATTTAGTGTTGAGCTCTTTGATAATTCCCTTGCCGATAAACTCCAAGAAAAAATGATGTGGGTAATAAATCATGCAGAGCATATCTATATTCCAAAGGTCCACAAACTCCAAAATGGTATTCACCTTTCCTTCTAGCAGAGGCAGTTTAACTTCTTTTGCTGCATCTTGGGATATGGCCGTCAAAAAGTCCAATTTGTTCCTCTTGGCAGGTTCAACAACCTTTTCTTCCTCTATGCTCATGGGAACGATCACACTATCCATCAATCCGTTAAAAAACCGAAGTGCCCTGATGTTTTCCTTTGTTATTGGATTAGCGAAATTAGAGGTAAATGCAATTTTGTCGACCTTTTTAAAATCAATTTCCAAAGGAACGATCAATATGGGACAGCACGTAATTTCACGAACCAATTGCATCGCATTGTTTCCGAACAATATGTGCTTGATCTCTTCTTTTCCCTTGTTGCCGATAACGGTAAGGTCCATATTGTTCTCCTTGGCATATTCGGCAATCCCTTTGGCCATATCGGAACAGAGGGATTCTTTATAAAAAGTGTGCTTATTATTTTCGCCAACATCCCTGACCAATCGGTGTACCAAGGCATCCAATCCTTGGGCCGACTCCAATTTGGCCTTTTCCATATCCGGATTGTTTTCCTTACTGCACACATTTACGATATGAAATCTGCATTCCTTTCCCTCGAACAAACGTGCAGCATAATACAGCGCATTATAGGAGTTGTTCGAAAAATCGGTGGGCACTAAAACTTGTAACATAGCTTGTCTTTACTTAAGGGTTAAACGGAAGGACTAAAAAGGGAACCTTGCTATGCAGGCCTATATTTTTGATAATGGGCTCCACAAACAGACGCTCTAAAAACGAATGTTTGTTCTTTATCATGGCCAATAACGCTACAGGGTGGTCTTTCTGAAAACCATTGATGGCCTCTATCAATTCTTGGTCGGGCAAATCGTAAAACTTATGTTTATGCTCCAAGAGCCTGCCCTCCAAATAAGTTTTATGTTTTTCCTGGGTCATATCCAAGCCTTCCGGGGAGGTCACGTGCATAATATGCAGTTTTGAATGCGATAGCTTGGAAAATTTCAGCAAAAAGTCCAAATGGGCTTTTTTGTAATCCACTTCGTAGTCCGTTGGGAACAAAATATTGCTAGGTGACTCGTATTCAAAATCGAATGGAACGGCCAAAACGGGTATTTTGGATCTTTGAATAACTCGAACCGTATTGGAACCAAAAAGTATTTCTTTGGCCCCGGTGGCGCCCTGTGTTCCCATGGCGATAAAATCAATGTTTTCCTTTTGGGAGATGGATGCGATTTCATCTCCTAAACTATTAAAGGCCGCATGGGTCACGAAGGTGTGTTTTGACACATTGAACTTTGCTTTTATCTTTTTTCTGGTATGCTCCAGCGCCTCTTCGGCCTTATACCTCTCATCATCTGGCAACCCTAATTGTCCAGGACTTCCCATGGTATAATCTACCCTATACATGGGAGGAGTGTATGCATGTACCAAATAAAATATACAAGTGGAATGCTCCAGTAGCTTTACGGCATACGAAATGGCATGGAACGCGTTCTCGGAAAAATCGGTGGGCAATACTACTTTGATCATAGCTTGAGAATTTAAAAATCCTATGGTAACAAAGCTAAGTAGCAGCTTATTTGTAAACTATGATTTACATCACATTCCCAAAAAACAAGTTCTCAAAAATAACTGAAAATCAGTTTTATTCGTGGATGACGTAGAATGGTATTTTTGTATGAAAACTGATTCGCTCTACTATGGAATCGAACAAAATCTGTTGGATGAAATTAAGGTTTTTGGCTACCATGATCATCATATCCACATCCCTGCTTTCCACAAAACATTGTATAGCCTCCTTTACCTTTTGATTGGTTATGGTATGAAAACTATAGTTTCCAGGGAATGTGTCATCCATAAAATCCAAAAGGTATTCCTTGTTCTTTTCCTGCTCCAGGTTGAGCCCGTCCCCTTCTTTTAAGGCATTCATTATCCTGAACTGGGCCTTTCCCAATTTGACCATTTCCTCCATGGGACGAAGAATCTTCAAGGAATAAAAAATATTAAAATCTGTAGGGAAAGCTATTTCCCTTGGTTTGGAAAGTTCTACCTGGATTGGAACTACCAGGGTATTGCATTGCACCCGGGTTATCACGTCCCCAGCATTGCTTCCTACCACCTTTTCCTTTAAGCCCGAAGCTCCCTTGGTACCCATAACAATAAGGTCGATATCATTTTCTTCTAAATGCTTTTTGATGGTCGGAATAAAAAAACCGTACTCGTGCAGGGGGAAAAAGAAGTGATGGGCCTCCGTGCTATGTTCCCTTATTTCCTTTACAAGTTCCGTCAACCTTTCTTTGGTATTATCGTCGGATTGATCAGTCTCATAAAAGGATTCCACATCGTTTTTTGTATCCAAAAGGGAGCCCACATAAAGTAGGTAAAAGTTACATTCCAACGTGCTAAAAAGTAATTCTGCATACTTTAAGGCTTGAATGGAATTCTCTGAAAAATCTGTTGGGACCAGAATATTCTTCATTTGTCATAAATTAAAGGCGCAAGTTGGTTATTCATCAAAAAAAAAAGAATGATAAATATCACTTGCCCTATTTATGACACATAATTTTTTAATGCACCCGTTCTAAAGCGTCCCTATCAACCACCATTATATGTCTGTTTTCTATAGCAATGAGCCCTTCATTTTTAAAATCCGACAAGGTTCTGATAAGGCTTTCTGTCGCGATACCCGCAACTCCTGCCAAATCGCTTCTGGCTATTTTTAAGGGCCCTTGTTTATCCTTGTTAATGGCTTTGCTGAATACTAAAAGTGTTTGGGCCGTTTTTTTACGCACCGAACTGTAAGCCATTTGCAACAACTGTTTTTTAATACTGGTCAGGTTTTCGGCGATTACATCCATAAGTTCCAAGGAAACACTTTTGTTGTCCTCTAAAATTGCTTTCACCTTTTCTTTGGATATCCCTGCCAGTTCCACAGCTTCCATAGCAACAGTATATTCTTGATACGGCAAATGATCGGTCAATGAAGTAAAGCCTAAAAAATCATCCTCGGAGTAAATGGAGGTTATCAGTTCCTTTCCCTCCTCATCCAATCCACAACTTTTTACAACCCCTTTAAGGATCAGGTATACCATATTGGAATGCTCTCCCTTGTTATAAATGGTTTCATCCTTTTTAAAGGAAAACAGATTGCCATGATCATCAAAAAAATTTTTCAATTCGTTCAGGGAACGTATCTCATGCTCACCACTTACCTCTTTCGGGTGTTCCTTAAACATTGCGTTCATTTGTTCTGCCTTTTCCAATCGGCACCTAATGGCAGTCAACAGCTCATCTTCTTCAAAAGGCTTGGTCAAATAATCATCGGCACCAAGGTTCATCCCCCTTCGCACATCTTGTTTTTCGGTTTTGGCGGAAACAAAAATAAATGGGATGTGACGTGTATTTTGGTCAGATGATAATTGTTCCAATACTCCATAGCCATCCATTTCCGGCATCATTATATCGCACAGCACCAAATCCGGAAGGTTCTTCTTGGCCATATCGACCGCTATTCTCCCGTTTGATGCCGAATACACGCTAAAACCAGATAACTCCAAGAGTTCTGCAATGTTTTCTCGTAGCGAGGTATCATCCTCAACCAGTAAGATTTTCTTCATTTTCCTTGTTATTTAATGGTATGTACAAAGTGAATGTTGAGCCACTGCCCAATTCACTTTTAAAGGTTACATTGGCATTGAGGTTGTGCATATGTTGCCGTACAGTATTAAGGCCAATTCCCGTTCCCTGTACGGTAAGTACATTGGTCGCCCTAAAATATCTATCAAAGATAAAGGGCCTGTCCTCTGGAGGTATTCCACAACCATGGTCGATCACATTGATTTTAAGTTGTTCGCTTTCTTGTTCAACCTTGAGTTCTATATCCGTATGCTCGGGGGAGTATTTTATGGCATTGTGAACAAGGTTGGAAAGTGCCAATCCCAATATTTTTTCATCAAATTCAACTACTAGCCCATCAATGTTTTCTGGGTATTGGATATGCTGGCCTTCTTTTAAGAGCGTGTTGGAATCATAGACCACCTCGTTGATCAACTTACTCAGTGGAAACGGTGTCACCTTATAGTTGACTTTGCCCAGATCCAAACGTTCTATGGACAAAAAGTCGGTTAGAATATTGTCCAGATATTTCACCTTGGATTTGATAGTGGAAATATGCTTGTCTCTCTTCTCTTGCTGTTCGGCCTCCCTATACTTGGACAACAGGGATGTAGAGGTAAGGATACTGGTAAGGGGGGTCTTAAATTCGTGGGATACCAGGGAAAGGAATTTGGTCTTTAGTTCGTTGAGCTTTTTCTCAGCCTGCAGTGCCTCTCGCAATTGCTGGGTTCGTTCCTCTACCGTATTCTCCAGTTGCTCGGTATAGTTTTTTCGTTCGGTAATGTCCAGAACAATGGCAACGCATACCTGCCTTTTCCCCATAAAAGATGTTTGCAGGTGCACCTCCACCGGATAATCTGTACCATCCTTTCTCTTGTGGACAGTTTCAAAAATAACCTTTTCCTTTCGACCGGACACCAAGGGGGAAACCAGGCGTTTCATAACTTCCATGGTAACCTCGGGTTTTATATCTATCACCGACATTTTGCCCAATTCTTGCATGTTATATCCCAAATTCAGTTGGGCACCACGGTTTACATTGATAAAAATGAACGATTCCGCATCGAAGACAAAGATTTCATTTAGGGATTCGTCAAAAATTTGAAACCAATAATCTATGGTTTGCTCGGCCTTCTTTTTTTCGGAGATATCCATGATCAGGGCCAACACATACCTTTTCGCTTTCAACTTAAAAGGGTTCAAGCTTATTTCCAAGGGAAACTCTTCACCATCCTTGCGGACACCTACTAAATCAAGTCCCTTTCCCATCTGCCTTGCCTTGCCCTCGCCCATAAATCTATCGGCCAGTTTACTGTGCTTGTCCTTAATGCGTTCGGGGATCAAAATGTCCAAAGACTCGCCCAAAAGCTCCCCTTCCCTGTAGTCGAACATTTTATTGGCCGCATTATTACTGGCGGTAATTTGCCTTTGGTCATTGACAATAATGATTCCTTCGGAGATTACCTCCGAAAACATGCCTAATATGTTGTTTTCTTCAAAATTTTCCAAAACAGTATCTAAATTTACTGATTTTGATCATTTCCCAATGTAAATTTGGTCGGTATCTTTAAAACCTTGCATTAAAATTTATGAAAATGTTGGAATCTAAAAAAAAGCTCGGAAACGAATTATACCAAAGTTTAGGAAAACTGTTCTACGCCATGGCTATGGCAGACCATAGTACCCATATGAAAGAAGTGGAAAAACTCAACGAAACGGTTCGCGACCATTGGTTGGAGGTGGACGATATTGAAGATGAGTACGGCACCGATTCCGCTTTTCAAATAATCTCTGTATTTGATTGGTTATTGGAATACGGTAAGGACAGTGACCAAATTTATGAGGAGTTTGAAGCCTTTTACACCGATTACAAAATTCTGTTCACCCCACAAATCAAGGATTTGGCCATGTCTACTTCTCGAGCCATTGCCACTGCCTTTGCGGGCAGCAACAAATCTGAGTTGATTTTGTTGGGGCGCTTGCAATTGCTCTTTAATACATAATCAGAGTTTGATGGTCATCACGGGCATTTTTGCGTGGTTGGAGATATTTTCCGCCAAACTTCCCACCACAAAATGGGCCAAACCTTTTCTTCCATGGGTTGGAACGACCAACAGATCGGCATCCTTCTCGTGGCAATATTTAAAGATTCCCCGTTCTAAACTTGGGTGGCTGTAAAAGTTGATCTGAACATCATTGCCCAATTCTTTTTTGAAGGCTTCCATTCTTTTTTCAACAATATCGTACCCTATAAAGTTTGCCCCGGTGGTATTGATATATACGACCTCCAAACTGGCCTTGTATAATTTGGCAAATGCATCTGCTTTCTTGTAAACGGAAATACTTTCCTTAGCAAAATCACTGGCCATTACTATTTTTTTGATCGTAAAATCTTCATGAGGTTTTTTGATCACGATTACGGGAACATCTGAGGTGCGAACCACCTTTTCTGTATTGGACCCCACAAACAGTTCACTTAAACCACTGGTCCCATGCGATCCCATTACGACCAAATCGCAATTTTTCTCCCTTGCTACATTATTGACTTCCTCAAAGTCTTTATAATTCTGGATAATTGCTTCTAAAGGAATCTTTTTCAGATACTCTTTTTCCGTATACTGTTTGATTTTTTCTTTGGCCAGGTTTAGATAATATTTGGCCTCGGCTTCCTCTGCGATCTCCGAATTGGCCAAAACAGAGTCCGATATACCGATCATATGGAGCAATACAATTCCAGCTCCATGTTGCTTTGCAATTTTTGAAGCCACCTCTAGGGCATATTCCGAATATTTCGAAAAATCGACGGGTACCAATATTTTTTTCATGTCATCCAAAGTTTAAATAAAAATAGCCTGCTACATAAAGTCGAAAAGATGGTTCCATAGTTCCTGTTCCATGGATCATTGCCATTTCTATTATTTTAGGTTAAAAATAAAATAGGCGTGCTGGTATTCCTATGACCTCGGTCATATCTAGAACTGTTGATGGAGCTATTCCAAGGTGTCCAGCTTCTTTTTTAATGATGTCACTTCTTGTTGCAGGCTCTCCACCTGGCTTAACAAATGATGAACGGCCTGGATACCTTCAGGGTTTATATTGAGCTCGTTGTGCAGGCGCACCATTTTTTCCAAAAGCGGCAAATCTTCTACATGTAGTTTGCCATCGTCCTCATCGTATTTTACCTGTAAAATTTCGTACTCGTACATGGAGTAAACAAAAGATTCCCTGACGCCATGTCGCTCACAAAATGTTTTTATCGATATGTAATGTTCCTCTTTCATGTCACTATGTTAAGTTGGTTTTCTCCAAGGATTCAAACAGCGATTTTTGCTCGGGGGTCAAGTTCTTTGGCATTTTAACGGTATAGGTAAGGTACAAATCTCCAAACTGACCTTCCTTCTTGTATTTCGGAAACCCTTTTCCTTTTAGTTTTACCTTGGTTCCATTCTCCGTTCCAGGGGCTACTTTCAATTTTACTTTTCCCGTTAGCGTATCCACTTGGATTTCTCCTCCAAGCACTGCCTTTACCAATGGGATTTCAACAGTTTTGTATAGGTTGGCCCCATCGCGTTTAAAAGCCGTATTGTTGACAATGGAAAAAGTGATGTACAGGTCACCTGACGGACCACCCTCTACACCTGGGCCTCCGTGCCCTTTAATTTTGATGGTCTGCCCATCTTCGATACCGGCAGGAATGGTCAAGCGAATATTTTTACCATTAACGGTAAGTGTTTGCTTTTGGGTCGAGTAGACATCCATAAGCGACAGCTGTAGTTCCGCATTGTAGTCCTGACCCCTAAAACGAACCCGTTGTCCTCTGGAACCAAATCCAGCCCCACCACCTCCGAACATCGATTCAAAAAAATCTGAAAAATCTTGGGCAGAACCGCCAGAACGACTATAGGTGTAGCCAGAATAATCTCCTTGTCGTCCTTGTTGTGACCTAGAACGTTTTGCTTTCTCGAACTCCTCCGCATGTTGCCAATCCTTGCCGTACTCATCATATTTTTTCCTTTTCTCTGGGTCGGAGAGTACTTCGTTCGCCTCATTGACACGCTTGAAGCGCTTTTCCGCTTCCTCATCGTTGGGATTTAGATCGGGATGATGCTTTCTGGCCAACTTGCGATAGGCTTTTTTTATTTCGTCGATGGATGCTTTTTTGTCCACCCCCAACACTTTGTAATAATCTATAAAATCCATAAGACGATACCGTGGTCTGAATTCGTTTAACCTTGAACTATACCCTCAAATTTCGCTAAAAATCTTCTTTTTTTCCAATGACCTTTATCAGTGTACAGCCCCATATTAAAAGCTAAGGGTTTTCATTTTTATATCTTCCCAACAAGAATTACCTTTAATCCGGACCAATTCACAGCATATGATCATCCATCAATTTGACCACGCCAATTCCATCCTCAACACTTTTATTTCAGAAATCAGGGATGTGGAAATACAAAAGGATGCCATGCGGTTTCGACGTAATATTGAGCGTATTGGGGAAGTGCTTGCCTACGAATTGAGCAAATCCCTCGATTATGAGGAAACAGCGGTCAAAACTCCACTTGGAACAAAAAAATCATTTCTGTGCGCGGACAAATTGGTGCTCTGCTCCGTTTTACGGGCAGGGCTTCCGCTCCACCATGGTATTTTAAGTTATTTTGATGGTGCAGAAAATGCATTTATTTCGGCATACCGTCATCATCCCAACAATGATGATGATTTTGAGGTAATCGTGAAATATTTTGCGGCACCCTCGCTTGATGATAAGGTGTTAGTATTGACAGACCCGATGTTGGCCACGGGAAAAACATTGGAAAATGTACTCGATGCCCTTAAAAGTCATGGAACCCCAAAACAAATCCACATTATTTCTGTTATCGGTTCCAAGCCCGGAGTTGCAAAAGTTAAACAGGATTTTCCAGAAGATACCCATTTGTGGATTGCCGCTGTTGATGAAGAACTTACGAGCAAGGGATACATTGTTCCTGGTCTTGGCGATGCCGGGGACCTAAGCTATGGTGTAAAATTATGATATGATTTCAGAGGAGAACCTCAACCACTTCGTGCATCGCGGGAACATGACAGTTCCAACCATATTTTTCATGGATTTTATCTTTAAAAACTTCCATAGCCGCCTTTTCGCCATGAACCAAAAACACTTTTTCGGGAATGTTTTTTATGGAATCCATCCATGTCAATAGTTCCGGTTGGTCAGCATGGGCCGATAGGCTTTCCAAATGGTTGACCTTGGCCTTAATGGGAATATTTTTCCCGTAAATCTTGAGCTCGGTTGCACCTTCCAACAATTTTCTGCCACGGGTCTCCTCTGCCTGGAATCCCACCAGTAGAATAGTGGTTGACGCCATATCCCCCAATTGCTTTATGTAGGTAAGAACACGGCCGCCAGTAACCATACCGCTGCCCGCAATAACAATTTTTGGTCTTGGGTCATCAATGGTTTCCCATGTTTCGGCATACGAGCTCACTATCGAAATATGGTTGCACATATTGTGATATTCTTCCAAAGTAAGTTTGTGCCAACTTGGAAATTGCTCAAATACCTCCAATACATTGTTCCCCATGGGACTATCCACAAAAATGGGAATATTCGGGATCCTGTTCTTTTTATAAAGCTTCCAGAGTTGGTACATAAGGGATTGTAAACGTTCCACGGCAAAAGAAGGGATAATCAAGGTTCCTTTATTGTGCAAGCTATCCTTCACGAGTCCGGTTAAAATATGTCCTACGTCTTCATCTGGGTGCTGCCTGTCCCCATAGGTACTCTCTACAAATAAATAATCGGCCCACTCGGGTTGTTTCGGAGCGTTGAGCAATTCGTCCTCTTGTCGACCAACATCTCCCGAAAACACAAACCGTTTTCCATGAAGGTCGATTTCGATATAGGTGGAACCGATAATATGGCCGTTGTATAAAAATGTTGCTGAACAGTTATCCGAAAGTATAAGGTTATCCCCTTCTTCTACCCTTTCAAAAAACTTCAGAGCAAAGGCAGCCTCTTCTTTGGTGTATAAAGGCAAAGCAGGATTATGTTTACTATAGTGTTCCTCATTGGCCCTCTCCGCTTCTTCCTCTTGTATTTTGGCGCTATCTTCAAGGATAATTCTTGCAATTTCCAAGGTTGGTCCCGTTCCCAGAATCTTCCCCCTGAATCCTTGACGAACCAAAAGGGGCAGGTATCCGCAATGGTCTAAATGTCCATGGGTAAGCAGTACATAATCTATTTCTGAAACATTTATGGGAAGACTTTTCCAATTTTGTTGGCGCAATTCCTTTACGCCCTGAAACAAACCACAATCAACCAAAATTTTGACTTCCTCTGTCTCCATGTAAAATTTTGAACCGGTCACAGTTCCTGAGGCACCCAAAAAATGAATTTTCAGTTTTTTCATATTCATTTACAAATTGCAAAGTGATTTCATTTCCTTTAGAATTCTTTGTTTTCGGCCATTGGAAACACCCAAATGGTCCAGCAAGAAACTATTTTTTATCAATTGCCTACACAGTACAATATCCCGTTCCAATAAGAAATCCTTTTCCCTGCTCGACAATAGTGTGGATACCGTGATAGGATACAGGCGTAATCTATCTATCCGCTCCTTAAGCCCATCGCCATTTGGATAATCCCAGCTCAAAAGATATAGCCCTACACATGTTCCATATTCGAGGGCATCTTGAGTAAATCGCGTGTTGGTCACTACCCAACCCTCAGTAGTTTTAAATGTCTTTTCTTTTTGTGAATTCAATGGAGCCTTAACATCCTTATACCTTGAGTTGATGTAGAGGGGAACTTTTACACTACATTTAATCCCATCATCTCCGTGGAATTTACATTCAATCACATTCAAGGTGCTGTTTTTGGTGGCAAGTACATCAATTTCATGTGAAACGCAGGTGCCCTGAAGCATCTCGCCCACTTTAGTTTCGTAACCAGAGTAATACAAAATACCGCTGATAAATTTTTCAAAAGGAAAACCCGTAGGCCCTAGTTCGTAAATTGCTTTTTTTAGTTTGTATTTTGATGCGTAGACCGATTCCTTCTTCTTTAAAAGGGCAAAGGCCCGATTGTAAATTTCCCGAGTGGAAATACCGGGATAGAGTTCGTCTTGGACACGTTGCACAATCTCTTGAACCATATCATCACTGGCTCCACTATGTAGAAGCGATTTCTTTAGCTTTTCAACAGAAAACCTAACCTGATCACCAGTTGATTTGGTAATATGAAATTCCCTAATTGCCATACTACTAAAATAAGCAACCTTTTAGTTCTCACCCTGGATTTTGATTAAAATCGGATATCAAAGAAACACTTTGTAAAGATATTGGTTAAGAAATTGCGTTCTCCGATACATCTACCTCCTTCACTGTTCTTCCCTTTTGGATGGATAGCTTAATATCTTCCAAAACCAAATAAAGACAAGGCACAATCACCAAAATGATTGCCGTCGCGAAGACGATACCAAATCCCAAAGAAATGGCCATTGGAATTAAGTAGAATGCCTGACTGGAAGTTTCCAAAATAATAGGGGCAAGTCCACCAAAGGTGGTCATTGTGGTCAGGATAATAGGACGAAACCTGCGCAGTCCCGCTTCGTGGATGGATTTGTAAATGGGGTCACCTTCTTTTCGTCGTTTATTGGCGTAGTCTATCATGATCAAAGAATCGTTTACCACTACACCGGACAAAGCGATAACGCCCATCAAACTTACCAAGGAAAGGTCATAGCCCAACAAAATGTGTCCTATCACGGCACCCACGATTCCAAAAGGTATAGCAGTCATTACGATTAAGGGTTGTGAATAACTTCCAAAGGCAATGGCCAATAGCGCGTATATGAGCAACATGGCAATGGAAAACCCTGAACGCAGGGTACTTGTACTTTCTCGCATATCGGCTTGGCTTCCTTCAAAGGTCCAGGTAATTCCAGGGAAATCAGCCCTAAGCTGGGGCAAGGTTTCTTCTTGTACTTTGGCAATAACCCTATTTACAGTATTTGCAGGTTCCACATCCATTCCCACATTCACCACCCTACGACCATCCCTTCGGTTGATACTGGTAAATGCTTCACGTTGTTTTACTTCAACAACATCCATTAAGGGGACTTCTACCCCATCCTGTGTTCTAATAAGAAAGTTTTCCAGGTTTCTGATATCCTTTCGTTGTTCGATGGGCAGCTTTACCCGAACTTCCACCTCGTCCATACCACGAAGCTGTCGCATCGCCAACGCCCCAAAGAAACCATTCCTTACCTGCCTTCCCACATCGTTCGAGGTAAGGCCCAAATTCCTGCCTTGGGGCAACAAATTAAAATCATACTGCAGCTTCCCGCTGTTGTAATTGTCCGTAACATCACGCGTGTTGGAAAAGGCCTCCATCCGCTCAACAAAGGCTGCACTTGCTTTTTCAAGCACTTCAATATCTGTATGGCTCAAATCAATGCTAATGGCTTGCCGCGCCCCTCCGGGTCCACGTTCTGCTTCGAAAGTAATTTGATCCACCCCTTCAATGTCGCCGATATTGTCCCGCCAAAGCGCAATGACTTCTGCTGCGGTAATATCGCGCTGATCGGGCGGAAGCATCACAATTTCCACGTCAATAAAGTTCTGTCCCCGTACATTCGTTTTTATTCCTTCGGCAACTTCGTACAGGTTATGTTCTTCGAACATTCTTTGGGTGGCATCCGAAATATCGTGGGCCACTTTTGCTGCCTGATCGGGGGTTGTACCCACTGGTAGTCGCACACCGGCCTCTATTTCATCGGCCGCCACTTCGGGCATCATAATCATCCCCATGTGACCGCTGTATCCATATCCCCCCACAATCAATAACAGGACGATGGCGCTGGTCAATGTAATATATCGGTGTTTGAGACATTTGTCCAAAACAGGACGATACCGCTTATCCACAAATTCATCGAACTTGTTGGCAAAAGTACGTTGCCAACCCTCCAATTGCTTAACCCATTTGTTCTTGCTTGGATTCTTCTTTAAATGTGCCAAGTGGGATGGTAGAATAAACAATGCCTCCAGCAAGGAAACGGCCAATATTACGATGACCACCGCGGGCAAGGGTTGCCAAAATTTACCCGTTTCGCCCGGCATAAAAAGCAAGGGCACAAAGGCAATAATCGTTGTGGTTATACTGAAGATAACCGGGCGGGATACATCTTTGGTTCCCGCAATGGCCGCTTTTATGGGACTCAGCCCTTTTTTCCGGTATTCGTAGACATTTTCCCCTACCACAATGGCATCATCAACCACAATACCGAGCACCACCAGGAAGCCGAACATCGAAATCATATTGACGCTTATTCCGATAAGCGGTAAAAAAATAATTCCCCCGATAAAGGAGACGGTCATCCCCATCATCACCCAAAAAGCAAGACGGTATTCCAGGAACAGGGTGAGTATCAAAAGTACGATGAGAATTGCCAACACACCGTTTTCTGTCAGCAAGGACAAACGTTCCCTATAGTCCGAGGCCCTATTGCTGTCGGTGCGGTAGTTTACCCCTGGAGGCAACTTAAAATCTTCCAATATACCGAGGGCTGCATCTTCAATTTCCAAAGGAGATTGGTCTCCTACCCTAAAAATTTGAAGTTCCACATAATTTTGTTGATTGAATTGGCCATGAAACCCAGTCTCCTCAAAACCATCGGTAATGGTCGCGATATCGCTGAGGCTTACCTTGGCTCCCGAAGGTGCCGAAACAATGGTGATGTTTCCATATTCGTCGGCCCATTGTTTTCGCTCCTTCATCCGAAGCAAAATTTCTCCACTTTGTGTTTGAACTGCTCCTGCAGGCACATCGTTACTGCTTTGCCGAATAATATCGGCTACTTGGCCGAGGGTTAAATTGTATTTTTGAAGATTGTTCCGCGTAATCTCTATTCGCGTCTCGAAATCGGGAATGTTGTTGAGTTCGACTTGGGTGATTTCGGGATTGCTCAATAAAATGGTTCGAAGCCGTTCGGCAAGTATCCGCAAAGTCCAAATATCAGCTTCTCCGTATAGACCAATCTGTAGTACATCCCGCTGCCTAGATCTTAAGCTTACTTCGGGACGTTCGATGTCATCGGGGAAGGTTCGAATACGGTTAATGGCCTGGTCGATATCCTGAAAGGCTTTCATACGTTCGGAACCTGCGACCAGTTCAATATTGATCTCGCCCGAACCTTCGTTAGCTTGGGAAACAATTTCCTTGATGCCTTGAACGCTTCGCACAGCTTCCTCCACGGGTTGAAGCACCCCTTGTTCCACTTCTGCAGGGGAGGCTCCCGGGTAGGCAACGGATACATCCACAAAATCAAGTTGAAATTCAGGAAATACCTCCTTTTGAATGGTGTACATGGTAAATATACCGCCACCCAGAAGTATCAGCATCAATAAATTGGCAACAATGGAATTCCGTGCCATATAACCTATGGCACCTTCTTTTCTAACTTCTTTATCCGTATCTTTTTCCTCCTTCATAGCAACTTTTAGTCATTTTTTTCTTCCGAAGTCCCTGCGGACCTCGTACGTAATTCTATCCCATTGGTGACCGTGCTCAAGTTGGTGGTCACTATCTTGTCTCCTTCCTCCAATCCCGATTGTACATAGACATATTCATTGTCGGTAAGGATGATATCCAATTCCCGGATTTCCAAAAGTTCATCTTTCATCACCCAAGCAGTTTGGTTGCTCCTAACCAAATTTCTATCCATACGAACCACATTTGGTATGGAATCTGCTTCGATATTTACTTCGACAAAAGTTCCGATCATTAGTTTGGGAGCGCCCTCCAATGCTTTGGATGTCGCCAAGGGGTCTTCTACCCTGACCAAAACCCTTGCCAATCGGGTTTGTGCATCCAAAGCCCCTATTTGTCGATCTAAATAGCCTGTACGAGAAGCTCCTGTTGTCCATGCCGATGGATTCTCAATATGGACCAGAGAGCCTTTTTCCGAGTTTGATTCTGGAAATTTCAACCACTGCAATCGAGAAACGGGTACGGTGGCCGTCACCCAATAACTATCGGTCCCAACAATTCTTCCTAAATTATCTCCTTGGGCCACTTGAGAACCTACCGTAACGTTTTGGCTTAGAATATGGGCGTCAAATGGTGCTCTAATGGTCGTACGTTCCAAATTCAACTCTGCTTGGTTCACGGATGCGCGGGCAGCTTCAATAGTAGCTTTTACTGCATTTAACTGTGGTTTGCGCAATACCAATTGTGTTTCATTATCGGAAAGTGGGTTGTCTCCAAATAGAGAGTCATTATTGATCAGCTGCAAGTCTTGTTCAGCAATTTGCTGCCTTCCCATTTCGGTGGCAAGGGTTGTTTCGGATTGCAAAAGTTCGCTTTTTCGGAGTTCCAGGGTGTTTTGGTAATCCGCCGGATCTATTTGTAACAATACTTCTCCTTTTTTCACAAAACCACCTGGGGTAAATGCCGGATCCCTGCGTATGATCTGTCCAGGCACCAAAGGGCTCAAAACCACATCCTCTACCGGTTGTACGGTTCCCGTAGCCACAATGGTTGGGGCAAAAGTGCCTTTTTCAGCTGTGACCACATCAACCAAAATAGCGGTCTCGATGGTAGCGCCCTCTTGCTGTGCTTCGGGTTCGGTGGAAAAAATGAGTGTTGTCACCAAAATCCCCCCTAGAAGAATGGCCAAACAAATCCAAATTACCTTTTTATTGTTCATATAGTTCGTTCAGTTTACTGTTCCAATCATCCAATTCCCTTCCGGTTTCAAAACCTCCGGCCAAGGCCCGGTATAATGCTATCCTTATTTGGATATGCTGCAGTTGTGCCGCAACATAGTCTCTTCGCAATTGTTGTTCTTGATCCAGACCCAGCAGTACATCCAAATATGGACTGAAACCATTAAGAAATTCTACCCTAAGCTGTTTGTTACTTTTCTCCGCCAGTTCTAGTTGCCTCCCAATGTTTTCCAATCTTTCGGTTTGCTTTATATCTTGTACCAACGCATCCTCTACCTCCCTAAAAGCGACCAATGTGGCCTGTCCGTACTCGTACAATCGCTGTTCTTTAATCGCTGTAGTTCTATCCACTTCAGCTTTTAATTGTCCTCCATAAAAAAGCGGTGCCAAAATGTTTCCTGCCAAGGAATATGCCCAATTGTCAAAAAGGTTATCGAAATTATTGGAACGAAGCTGTCCACGGCCACTTAAGGTGATTCTTGGGTATTTGCTCTGCACTGCGGAGGCCATATCCCTATCGGCCGCAACCAAAAGCGCAAAAGATTGTTTTAAATCAGGTCTTCGCCTGACCAAATCCAGAGGTAATCCGGTCTCGGGCAATTCGGGCACAGTTGCCATTTCGGCCTCTGCAATATCGAGTTGAATTTGTGGCTGTTTGCCCAACAGTACAGACAGCTGATTTTCTATGAGTTGGATATTGGTTTCAAAAATTATCTTCTGTTCCTTGGTACTTTCCAGCAATTGGGCCTGTCTTAAAATATCCACTGCCCGTATTTGTCCCCCTACAAAGCGCGAACGGATGAGTTTGATGATAGCTTCATTGGTTTTGATTTGGTCTTCGGTGATTTGTAATTGTTTATTGGCTGCTAACAATTGGTACCAGGTCGAGGCTATTTCTGCCGACAGTGACAGTGAAAGTGTCTGATAGTCAAAATAGGAGGCTTCTGACCTAAATTTTTCTGCATTTACGGCGGTGCCGATACGCCCCCATAAATCGAGTTCGTAACTGGACAAAAAGCCCAACTGTGTATTCTCACCACCAACGAAATCCGGCTCCGGAAGTGTTCTTGCCGTCTGGGCCGAAGCTTCAATGGACGGCCATTTATTGGAGGCTTGGGACCTGACCGTGGCCCTGGTCGACAAAAATTGTTGCCAAGTGGCCGCCAAGTTTAGATTGGATTGCATGGCCGTATCTATCAAGCTGTTCAATTCTTCATCTTGAAAGGCTTCCCACCATTTATCCTGCACCAAAGAATCTCCTTTTTCCGTGAAATCCTCAAATTCATCCAAGGGTGGGGATAAGTCCGAATATTTTGGAGAGCAATTGAAACAGAGCAATCCTAAAATTGAAAAAAGAAACAAAACCGCAACGCTCTTTCTGTTTTCGACGCTTATAAGACACTCCTCAATTTTGCTCTTTCTCATTTCCTTGATTTGATAAACTAAGTTTAACAAAAAAACATTCCTTATAATTTCGTGAATTTCAAGGCGATTTGAAAAAAAAACTGCTCAAACAACAATCCCAAGCCCCTAAACAGCAAAAAATACCCTGAAAAGCAAGTTTTGAACGGATTTAAGCAACTCTTCCAAGGGGAAAATTGCCCATTTTGTTTAAGGTCCAAGTGTTTGGAAAGCTTCTTTTTCCAATCCAATCCCCATAATAGGGTTTTGGATTTGAGATATGGACAATGATCAGGATAAATATAGTAGGCCCACTATAGGCCCACTACTCTTTCTCCTTCTTCAAAACCGAAAGTGGGGAATTTCTAACAATACTTATGCTGTTTGCGACACCCAAAGCAAAAACCAATAGGGTAATGGAAGGAAGAATAATTAAGAAAGGAACCCATGATGGTGCAAAGGCAGTTTCAAACAACATATAAGCCAACAGGGAACTTCCCAAAACAGCGAGCAATACACCCATAAAAGCCCCTAAAAACCCAAGGACGGCATACTCAATGGCAATCATTTTTAAAATTTGGGAACTTTGAGCACCTAAAGTCCTGAGCAGGGCCCCTTGTTTTACACGTTGGTGCTTGCTGCTATAGATGGCTCCCATAAGTACTGCCACCCCTACAAAAATGCTGAAGAAGGCCATAAAATTTATGACCCAACCGATTTTTCCAAGAATATCTTCCAACAGACTAAGGATTCGTTTTAAATCCAAAATGGAAACATTGGGAAATTGACGCACCAATTGCTGTTGTAGTTGTGCCGAACCTTGATCATCGGTGGTTCTTGTGGTCATTACCCCAAATTGTGGGGCGTTTTCCAGTACTCCAGATGGAAAAACGATGGAGAAGTTAGGCTGTAACCTGCTCCAATCTACTTCGCGAATGCTTTGTACCACAGTACTCATTATCCTACCTTGTACATTAAAAGATACGGAGTCCCCGATGGTGACTTTGGCCATATTGGCAAAATCACTGCTCACAGAAATAGGAACATCGGAATCTGAGTTGACACTGCTTACCCAATCGCCTTCCAAAATACGTTCAGAACCAATAAGACTGTCCCGATAGGTCACCCGAAACTCGTGGTTCAATATCCATCTTCCCACTTGTGATGTGGTATCTTTTCTAATATCCTCTACGTGTCTGTCTTTTAAGGTTTCCACCCGCATTGTCACTATTGGAATTTTATCGATCACAGGATAACCTGAAGCCTTGATCGTATTGGAAACCCCGTCTACTTGTTGGTTCTGAATGTCCATCAAAATCATATTGGCACTATTGGCGCTATCTTCAATGGCCGCCTTTTCCAAGAGCATGTCCTTGGTAAAATAAAGCGTGCTGATCAAAAATGTTCCTATGCCAATGGACAATACCAATACCAATGTCTGGTTTTGTGGTCTAAACAAATTTTTCAGGCTTTGGCGAGCAATAAAACCCCACGAATGCGGAAAGAATCTTTTCAACATGGCCATAAAGAATCGGGCTACCGCGGTCAAAATCAAAAAGACAACCAAGAGTCCACCAACAAAATACAAGGAACGAAGAAAGTCGCCGAGCAACCAAAACGAAAAAGAGAATACAAACAACACAATTCCCAAACCAACTGCCGTGGTCGCCCTTTTGGATCGGGATTTGGTTTCCTGTACCACACGCAAGGCTTGCAAGGGCGAAACGTACAAGGTCTTCATCAAAGGGTAGAGTGCGAACAATACGGACATCGCCAATCCCAATGAGAGACCTAGGAAAATGCTTTGAAGTGAAAACGTTATATCAACATCGACGGGCAATAAATCGCCCAATAATACGGGAAACAATTGTTGCAGTAAATACCCGATTACTGTACCCAGCAATCCGCCGACAATTCCCATACAGGCTATTTGAATGAAGAAAATAAGGTAGCTCTGTCGTTTTGAAGCACCCAAGCATTTGAGCACGGCAATGGATTTTATCTTCATTTGAACGTAAATCCCCATGCCACTGGCGATACCTACACACCCCAAAAGCAAGGCTATAAAACCAACCAGATTGAGGAACTTTCCAAAGTTTTCGTAGCGCCTTCCCAAGCGTCGAGCTTCGGAGAGGTGAGTGTCCAAATCGGCTTCTTCGGCATCCAGTATTGGGTCAACTTTTTCATCCAACATAGCCATATCCTCGCTTTCATCGGCCTTGAAATAATATTTGTATTCAATTCGACTACCTGTCTGTACCAGACCTGTTGATTCGATGAATTGAAAAGGAATGAGAATGGGTGGTGCAATCGCCCCAAAAACCGATGTACTTCCTGGGACTGTTTCCAATTCTCCGGCTATGGGAAGGGTAACGGCTCCCAACTTTATACTGTCTCCAACCTTTAGGTTGAGCTGTAGCATGGTAGTTGCATCTACCAAAGCCCCACCGTTTCTAAAATCTTTTGCTGCGGAAACGGGGGTAGTTTCCAATTCTCCATAAAATGGAAAAACACCTTCCACGCCCCTAACTTCCATTAGCTTGGTGCCATTATTTCCCGGAAAGGCCGCCATGGACATAAAATTGATTTCCCGTGCATCGGCCCCGCCCAAAGAATCCATAATGCCCATTACCCTATCGTTGACAGGTTTGTCGCTTTCAATAAGATAATCCGCACCCAAAAGTGCTTTGGACTGCGAAGCAATATTATCTTTTAATAAATCACTAAAGGAATGGACGCTTACGACTGCGGCCACTCCCAAGGTTATGGAGAAGACAAATAATAAAAGTTTACCGTAGCTTGCTTTGCCATCGCGCCATGCCATTTTCAGCAGCCAAGAAAATCCAGTGTTGTTCTTTCTCATAATTAGCCTACGGTTTGCTCAATTTTGCCAGACCTTAGGCGAATACTTTTATCTGTTTTTTTGGCCAGCTCCAAATCATGGGTCACAATGACAAGTGCTGTACCTTGTTCCTTGTTGAGTTCAAAAAGCAAGTCTTCTATTTTGATACCCGTATCGTCATCAAGGTTCCCTGTAGGCTCATCGGCAAAAAGAATGGCCGGTTTATTGGCAAAGGCCCGGGCCAATGCCACTCGCTGTTGCTCTCCGCCTGATAATTGTGAAGGATAGTGTCCTGTTCTATCCAACAATCCGACCTTATCCAGTAGTTCCTTACCCTGAGCTGCCGCATTTTTTACACCTCGAAGTTCCAAAGGAACGATTACGTTTTCCAAAGCGGTCAAGGTAGGCAACAATTGGAAGTCCTGAAAAACAAAACCTACATTCTGGTTTCTTAGGCGTGCTCTGCCATCTTCATCAAGCTCAAACAAATTTTGACCACAAAGCCAAATTTCGCCTTCATCCGTGGTATCCAATCCGGCACAAAGTCCCAATAAGGTGGTTTTTCCACTACCAGATGGGCCGACAATCGCAAAACTTTCGCCCTCTCCCACTTCAAAAGAAACATTGTTGAGTACATTGAGGTCGTGTTCACCACTTCGATAAGTTTTAGAGAGGTGTTGAACTTTTAATATCTTTGACATAACACGCTTTTGGTTAAAACTTTCAAAATACTAAAATAGATCATGACCAAGAAAACCCCGAGCTTCACTTTGCCGTTAATGTTTTGTTATTTTTTGACATTACTACTTCTTGGATGTGGAGAAAAGAACACTAAAAAAGATACTGAGGAAACCTCAACAACCGAAGAAACAGCCGTAACCGAGGCCAAAGGTTCCAATAAAAAAATCCTTTTTTTTGGTGATAGCCTTACCGCTGGCTATGGATTGGAGGTCAGTGAAGCCTTTCCCGCTCTTATCCAACAAAAAATTGATTCTTTGGAGTTGGAATACACCGTGATCAATGCCGGGCTAAGCGGAGAAACCACGGCAAGCGGAAAAAATAGGTTGGAGTGGGTACTGGAAGATGATATCGACATCATTATCATAGAATTGGGTGCCAATGATGGGCTCCGAGGTGTTCCTCTAACAGAAACGGAATCGAATCTTCAAGCTATGATAGATACCGTTCAAAGCAAATTGCCCGAAGCAAAAATTATTTTGGCCGGCATGAAGATTCCGCCGAACATGGGACCGGAATACACATCAAAATTTGAAAGCATATTTGCTGAACTGGCTGCATCAGAAAATGTAAAATTAATTCCTTTTCTATTGGAAAATGTGGCCGGGATGCCCGAACTGAACCAAGGAGACGGTATTCATCCAACAATAGAAGGGCAAAAATTGGTTGCGAACAATGTCTGGGAGGTTTTAAAACCAATGCTCTAAATTTTATATACAAAACGTATATTTATACCGCACACCAAAACTAAACTAACATATCATGAAGATATTTATTCATCTTCAGGAATACTTTTTGGCTTATTCTAAGCATTCCAATAAAAAAGTACTCCTTTTTTTCTGCGGAATTCTAGCTTCTTTACTGTCCTATTCCCAAAAAAAGAAAGTAGATACCACCAGTTTTATCCAAACCGTGGATATTGAAAACGGAAACATCGAAACTGTTTTGGCCATCAATGAACATTTTGAGGCTCCCAACTGGCACCCGGACAATTATCTAATACTTAATAGCAAAGGTACACTGTACACCCTGGACTTGAAATCGAAAGATTTGGAGCAATTGGATACTGATTTTGCAGACCAATGCAACAATGACCATGGGATTTCGGCGAACGGTAAATGGTTGGCCATTAGCCATAACGATATGACAGACCCCTCGCCCAAATCTTATAAATCTGCTATTTACGTAGTGCCCATAGATGGGGGAACACCTAAAAAGGTTACCACAAAAGTGCCGTCGTATTGGCATGGCTGGTCACCGGATGGAAAAAGATTGGCCTATTGTGCCGAACGAAACGGAAATTATGATGTGTACACCATTAGCGTAAATGGCGGAAAGGAAAAAAGATTGACCACCGCAGAAGGCCTGGACGATGGACCTGAATATTCGCCGGACGGAAAATACATTTATTACAATTCCTATAAATCCGGACATATGCAGATTTGGCGGATGCTGGCCAATGGTAAAAAACAAGAACAGTTGACTTTTGATGAAAACTCGAATTGGTTTCCACACCCTTCCCCAGATGGAAAATGGATCGTGTACATCGCCTATACTTCCGATCAAAAGCAAGACCATTTATTTGGCAAACAAGTAAAACTAAGACTTATGAATCTTGAAACGAATGACATAAAGGATATAACTCCTGTCTTTTTTGGCGGCCAAGGTACCATAAACGTGCCTTCTTGGAGTCCTGACAGTAAAAAATTGGCCTTTGTGAGCTATTCGGTCAACTAAAAACATTAAAGATCAAGAATTGATGAAGAAAGATAATTTGAATAAAAGAAGAAAATTTTTACGTCAAATTGGAGCCACCACATTGGCTTCGGCAGCAACCCCGTTCGCATCTTTTGCGGCGCAAGAAAAGGCTGAAGAGCGCATTTTGCGATATGAAAAAGGATTTTCCAATAACGATACTGTAAGAATCGGTGTAATCGGATACGGTGTGCAAGGGCATTTTGACCTGAACACCGCCCTACAAGTTCCCGGGGTCGAACTTGCGGGCATATGCGATCTGTACAAAGGTAGATTAACGCGAGCCCAAGAAGAGTTTGGAAAAGATCTGTTTGTTACCAGAAGGTACAAAGAGCTGCTAAACCAAGATGATATTGATGCCGTCTTGATATGCACAACGGATGTTTGGCACTCAAGGATAACCCTCGATGCTTTGGCCAAAGGAAAGCATGTGTACCTGGAGAAACCGATGATGCACAAAATTGAGGAAGGCTACCCTATGATGAAAGCTGCCGAAAAATCGGGCAAAGTAGTTCAGATAGGCAGCCAACGAGTAAGTAGCGTTGGCTACGCCAAAGCCAAGGAGCTTTTAGCCGACGGAGAGATTGGAGAGCTCAATGTGGTGAAAGCCGCTTGGGACCGTCAAAGCTCCATCGGCGCTTGGCAATATACCATTCCAGATGATGCCAGCCCAGAAACCACCGATTGGGACACCTTTATTGAGGTAACCGACAAAATGGAGTTTGATGCCAAAAAATTCTTTTGGTGGAGAGCTTACAAAGAATTTGGAACAGGTGTGGCAGGAGACCTTTACATCCATTTATTGAGCGGGACCCATTTTATTACGAATTCCAAAGGCCCTGAGGATATTTACAGTACCGGGCAATTTAGTTACTGGAACGATGGTAGAAATATGCCCGATGTGATGTCCGGTGTGATGCAATACCCAAAAAGCACAGAGCACCCGGCATTTCAATTAAATCTTCAGGTAAACTTTGTTAGTGGAACGGGAGGACAAGAAATCATTCAATTGATAGGTTCTGAAGGAACCATCACCATAAACGGGAACGACATTACCGTTGGGTACAGCAAAATGCCGGAAGCCCCCGGTTTTGGAGGATACGACTCTGTGTTTACCTTTCCAGAAGAAATGCAAAACCGAATGAAAGCCGATTATAATGCCAAATGGACAGAAGCGCAACAA